>ULQP01011933.1_pt1 | contig 21161 bp, 25 predicted proteins | sample 1954571 | NCBI WGS metagenome assembly ULQP01 (sample SAMEA4835657, study PRJEB28245) | human gut metagenome | biome: gut microbiome; material: fecal sample | place: Denmark | collected 2008 | reverse complement strand
GGGGGGGGGGGCAGCTTATAACCCGGCTCCTGTAAGGGTTTTCTCTAAGTTTACGTGGTTGGGGTTATTAGTATCGTACTTGAGAAATTTATTTTCTTTAAACTGCTCGCTAGCTCGCTATCGTTTTGAAAACAAATTTTCCAAGTCCTTTGTCGCGAAGCAAAGAATAACAAGCAGGATTGCATGCTTGTCTCGTTGGCGGGTAAGCGAGCACGCTCCATTTTTTGATACTCAATCAAAAAACGGATTTTTTGAGGCAGGATGCCCTGTTGTTACTCCTGCGCTCGCAATGGCGGAACGAAAAACGTCTAAAGTAAAACGGTGCAATAACAATATAACGAAAGCTCACCTCTCACGGTTCACGGTTCACAAATTAACGAAACGGACTTTTCACTTCTCACATTTCACTTTTCACTTATTAATTAAACCTTCTCACTTTTTACCTTTCCAAAAGCCCGCCTTCACCATGGCAGAAGTCCTCATAACCCTTGGCATTATTGGAATTGTCGCCGCAATGACTTTGCCAAGCTTAATAGGTAAATATCAATTCAAAGTTTTTGAAGTGGGCTTAAAAAAGCAGTATTCTCTTCTTCAAAACGCAATTAATCTGGGAGTCAATGAAGAAGGCTTTCAGTATTGTTATGTATATTATCCAAAAGGTTCAGTTTCTTATAAGGGTGAGATTGGAGATTGTGAATTATTAAAAAATTATCTTGTTTCAACATTAAAACTAAAAAGTTATAAAACTGATATCAAGGAGAAATATAAAAAACGTGATGTTGTAAGAGCTGAAGGCGGTAACTCTATAAACTGGAATTGCAGTTATGATTGGTTGAAGGATACTTCCGATGTATATGCTGCTAATGATGGTACTCTATTTATGTTTAATGCATATACGGTGCCCGCGCTAACAATTATAATAGATGTCAACGGACAAAAAGGCCCGAACAGATGGGGATATGATGTGTTTTTCATGGGACTGTCAAATCATAACGATTACAACGATCCTTCACCGAAAATTCTCTTAACAGACGAATTTTGCTCAATAATTGAAAAGGGTGGACGTTTTCCGCGTGCAATTTTAAGAAATCAGGAGGGTGAAGGCGACAGAAAACAGAATTGGTAATTTTATGAAAGAATTTTTTTATGGCAGTCAGTTCCGCCTGTTTTGATAAGATTGTATTTTTCTGCAATCTTTTTGGCAGTTCCGGCTCGATGAAACTTCACGAACCTTCTGAATCTCGGGTAAGGATAATAGGCCTCAATGCCGTCCAAGCCCATTGATATAAGCTTTTTAGCCATTCTATCCATTGACAAACACCAACAGCATGCCGGATGAGCCCAAACCGCGATTCCGCCGGCATTGTGAATTGCTTTAATCAACTTTCTTAAATTTCTTTTTGGGATAAGCCTGATAATATTCCATTCTGTTTCAGCCTTATTTTTAGCGAAAAATTCTTTAAGTTCCGGATTCTCCTTATCAACTCCGTATGCCAAAAGATGCATGAACACATGCCCGCACCATACATCGAATTCAACCCCCGGAATTAATACAGGGCTTGCTGCGGAATTTCTCTCAGAATATCCTTTCATTGTGTTATGGTCGGTAATTGCTATATAATTATAATTCTTAGTTTCGGCCTGCTTAACCAGTTCGTCAAAATCACCTTCTCCATCAGAATAATCTGTGTGTACATGAAGGTTTACCCGTTTTAATTTAAAATCTTCCTCTTTAAAATTTTTGATTAATTCTTTGTAATCTAACATTGTCTTTCATTATTTATTTGTACTAAAATTATTATACAACAAGGGAGAAAATATGGGTAAATATAAAGTTAGCGAAAGTGCATTAGGGGTTTTATGGGAAGGGTTAAAATTATACTGTACATTTTTCCAAAAATATTCCTTATATATGCTTTTCCCTGTTCTTGGCCAGTTTGCCGGCCTTGTATGGGTTTTCAGCATGACATATCTGTTTACAAGTAATTCGGACTATTTAATAAATGAAATTCCGGCACTGGGCAGCATGAGCGCGTTTTTAATCTGTCTGATGCTTATTGCTTTACCGGGTCTGATTTTGTGGATGAAAGCCTTCTGGGATTATCTGGTTTCGTATGGGGCATTGAATTCATTGACAGAAGCTGCGATGTCAACCGGCAAAATTTATGATTTTCCTGCACATAATGCGGTTGTGACACGAAGAGCAGGAACTTTTATTCTGATATGGCTTCTGTTCAGCATTTTTTCAGCAATTGCGTCTTTTCCGCTCATGTGGGTTTTAGGCTTAATCTTTTTTGTATATTTTGTTTTAATATTTCAGGTTTTCACGTTTGAAGAAGACGTTTCAGCAACCGGATGTTTCAAAAGAAGTCTTATGCTGATAAAAGGGAATTTTGCAAGAACTCTTGCGATTATGACTGTTTTATTTGCAGTAACTTATTATTTTTTGGAAATAGGAATTTCTGTAATCTTCGATGCAATAAAACTTACACCTTTGCTTTTGAGCCTTCTTGAAGGCTGGGCTTCCACAATCCCTGTTGATGGAATAAATTCAATCCTTGCAATGGCAAATTCCCCGCAGATAACACCGCTTGATATTTCAAATTTCGTTGTTCAACAGATAATTTTCATGCTGGTTGTAGGCTTTACTTTGCCTTTAAGAAGTATTGTCTGGACTCTGTGGTATAAAAATTTAAGCGGACGCGACGGCGTTCCGGCAGTTGTCAGAAAGGGCGGCAGAAAAAAGCTTGACCCTGATATTTTGAAACGTGCAAAGAAAAAGGACGAAAATTAATACAGGAAAACTTTTCATGTTTATTTGCAAAAACTGTAAATCAATTGATAAATTTGAATTGATGTTTTCACCGGATTATCAGGGCGAAAGACGGTTTGCGCAAAAATACAATGACAGGAATGAAATAGAAATATCAGTTGACGGCTACACATTTATTCCTGATTTAAAATTTATGAATGAACACGCTGTATGCAGATACTGTGGACAAATTTACATGTGGGATTACGATTAGAGGTGAAAATGAGAGAGAATAGACAAAACAACGAACTTAGAGAAATAAAATTTACAAAAAATTATACAAAGCACGCTTATGGTAGTGTGCTCGTAGAATTCGGCGACACAAAAGTTATAACAACAGCTTCCGTTGAAGAAGGAAAGCCAAAATGGATGGACAAAGATGACAATCGCGGCTGGCTTACTGCAGAATACTCTTTGCTTCCCTCCTCAACTAATACAAGATGCCAGAGAGAGAGAACAAAAATTTCTGGGCGCACTCAGGAAATCCAGCGGCTTATTGGCAGAAGCCTCAGAGCATGTGTTGATTTGACTAAAATTCCGGATTTAACAATAACCATTGACGCAGATGTAATTCAGGCAGATGGCGGAACCCGTACGGCAAGTATTTGCGGCGGCTATCTTGCCTTATGCGACGCTGTGGAAAAACTTCTTAAGCAAGGCCTAATTAAAGAAAGCCCGATTATCGAACCGGTCGCAGCAATATCAGCAGGAATTGTTAATGGCGAAGTTCGGCTGGATTTAAATTATGAAGAGGATTCACACGCGCAGGTTGATGCAAATGTCGTCCTCACAAAAAGCGGAAAGATAATAGAATTTCAAACTACTGCCGAGGGTGCTCCTTATGAAAGAACGCAAATGCTGGAGATTTTTAATATAGCTCAAGAAGGTATTCAAAAAATTATTGCTAAATACAATTTAATTTAGTATAATCTCTAATACAAGAAAGGAGAATTTATATGAAAAAATTTTTAGTTTTAACTATTCTTATGGCAATGTCATCAGGCTTGGCTGTTCAGGCTGATGAACCAGATACGTACTCTGGTCAATTGATACAAAAATATACCCAAAAAATAACTGACACAGAAAAGGAAATGCAGCAGCGCCACGAAGCACGCGAAAAAGCTATTCAGGAGCAGAGAGAAAAGCAGAATGCTGCTATTGAAAACAAACTTAAACAAATAGAAGAGCAGAAAAAACAAAGGGATGAAGCTAACGCAAAAAAAATTCAGGAAATTGAAAAGCAGCGTCAGGAACAAAGAGACGCAATGAATAAAAAAGTTGAAGAATTCAATAACCAAATTGAAGCTGCAAAAAAACAAAATGCAGATGCTGCTAAAGCCCGTCAGGAAAAAATTGATAAGAAAAAACAATTATTCAAAGAATTAATTTCAGAATAAAGGAGAAATTTATGAAAAAGATTTTAGTGAGTTTAATGGCATTAACAATTTTATCCTCAACTGCTGTATACGCTTCGGACACACCGATTTCAGACTGGATTAACAGCAAAACTTCAAAAATAACTCAAAAAGAGAAATCTGCAAGTCAAAAGGCGGCAGAAAGAAGGAAAAAACAACAGGAAAAGGTTGCAAAACAAAAAGCGAAACAGTTAGAAGCAAGAAAGAAACGCCAGGAAAAACTTAAAAAAGAACAACAAAAAGCAGCTGCAAGACGTGCTGAACAGCAAAAACAAGCGGCAGAGCGCAAACAGAAAGTGCAAACTAAGAAAAAACAGCTAAAAGATTTATTCACAATTGATTAGTTGTAAAAGTTTCAAAAGAGGATGTCAAAGGCATCCTCTTTTAAGTTCTAAAAAATTAAAGCCTTATAGAAAAAACACTTCACTTGTGGTAGAATTTCTATGAAAGAAGTTATAAATGCAGATTACAGAAGTTTTAACAACCTCAAAAATTATAGTAAAAACTTTACAAAAACTCGGCGTTGATGCTGTATTTGGTTATCCCGGCAGAGCCGTCTTGGGGATTTACGATGAGCTTTCAAAGCAAAATGACATAAAACATTATCTTTTGCGTCATGAGCAGAGTGCGGTTCACGCGGCAGAAGGTTATGCAAGAATAAGCGGCAAATGCGGATTTGTCATAGTAACCTCAGGCCCGGGCGCCTCAAATACGGTTACAGGCCTTGTGAATGCTTATCTTGACGGCTTTCCGGTGGTTGTTATTTCAGGACAGGTTGACAGCAGGTTAAGCGGAAAAAATTCTTTTCAGGAAATCAATTTTACAGAAATGGTCAAATCCTGCACAAAGGCGGCCTTCAAAATCGAAAGAGCAGCCGAACTTGAAAGCACTTTGCTTCAAGCATATTTGATTGCCATGAGCGGGAAAAAAGGTCCGGTTGTTATTGATATTCCGCAAAATATTCTCTTAGAAGAAACCGAATACAAAAATCTTGCTTTACCGTCAGACAAAACAGGAGAAGTCTCAAGCCTTGATGTTATAAGAGTTTTGGAAGTCTTAAATTCCTCAAAATCGCCTTTAATCGTATGCGGCGGCGGAGTTTTACAGGCAAAAGCCTCAAAAGAACTTCTTCAACTCGTAAACAGAACTAATATTCCGCTGGTTTCAACAATGATGGGGCTTGGCGCTTTCCCGCAAATCCATCCGAATTACGCCGGCATGATAGGTATTTTCGGTGACAAAGCTGCGAATGAACTTCTTTTAAACTCTGATACGCTTCTTGTTTTTGGCGCGAGATTTAATGACAGAATTACGGACGCGTTTAATTCCAAAGAACTAAATAGCAAAACTATTGTTCAGGTTGATATCAATTCTAAAGAATTAATCTTGAATTTGTCTTCTGATATCCCGCTGAATATTGATATAAAAGGCTTTTTAAAAGCTTTGTTAAATAACCTTCCTGAAAGCCTTCATTTCGAGTATTCTCCGGCGCAAATCAGCACAGAACGTGTTGTTGAAGAAAATTTGACTGCTGCAAAGATTATGAAGGCCTTGTATACTTTCACAAACGATTTCGCTCCTGTCATTGCTGCGGAAGTCGGTCAACATCAGATTTCTCTGGTTAAAAACTATAAATTTAATTCACCGGGCAAACTTTTGGTTTCGGGCGGACTTGGCGCAATGGGCTTTGGTTTCCCGGCGGCAATCGGAGCCTCAATCGCGAATGGAAACAAGCAGCCTGTAGTTCTTGTGACCGGCGATGGTTCGTTCCAGATGAATTTGTCAGAACTTGCCGTTTGTAAAGAAAATAACCTGCCTGTCAAAATTTTAGTAATCAATAATTCCGGTCTTGGAATGGTTCGCCAGCTTCAGGATGAGCAGTTTGGCCAAAGACATTACGAAACAGAGCTTACAAACCCTGATTTTGTGCTGCTTGCCAAAAGTTACGGAATTGATGCTGTTCGTGTTGTCAGAGAAGATGAAGTTATACCGGCATTAGAGAGAGCCTTTGAAACAGAAGCCCCGTTTGTTATAGAATTTGTTACAGACTTTGAAGAGGTTGTCTAATCACCATCACCCGAAATTCTAAGTTCGCTTTGTATCCCAAAGTTAGAAAGGCTTTGTCGATAGTCTTTTCCTAGCGGCCTCAACCTAAATCTGTACCAGTCTGTCCTAATTCAGTTAAAAGCGATTTTCACCTAATCCCTCTCCAATGTCTAAAGGCACACTGTGTGTGCGGTCGTAGATACGGCGGATTTCCTGAATATCCTGCCACATTTGCCATTTCGGACTGCCTTTTTCGCGTGAATCGTTTCTCAAAAGATATGACGGATGGTAAATCGGCATCATTTTAGAAAAGTTCGGGCCTTCAAACCATTTTCCGCGAAGTTTTGTGATGCCTTGATTTGTATTTATAAAGGATTGTACTGCAACACGGCCGCAAAGCAGAATTATTTTCGGTTTCAAAATCTCGATTTGAGCGTCCAAATATTCACGGCAGGCGGCTTTTTCTTCCGGCAAAGGGTCACGGTTTTCGGGCGGACGGCATTTGAGCGTATTGCAGATGTAAAGGTGTTCTTTGCGCGAAAATCCTACTGACGCAAGGATTTTATCCAAAAGCTGGCCGGCTTTTCCCACAAAAGGTTCGCCTTTCTGGTCTTCATAAAATCCCGGGGCTTCGCCGATTAGCATCATTTTGTGATTTGGAATTCCGCCCGAGAAAACTGTGTTTGTGCGGGTTTTGCAAAGTTCGCACTTTTCGCATTTCAAGCATTTTGCTTTGACTTTTTCAAGTTCTTCTAATTCGGTTTGTGAAGCTGAAATCATAGCTGGTTCAATCCTTTATTTGTTTGTTTATTTGTTTTTTGATGTTTTTTGATGTACTTTCTTTTCTTTTTGTTGCGGGAAAAAAGAAAAGAAAGTACCCAAGAAAAGAAAAATACGCCCCCATTTACATTCACTAAGTCAGAGTCAAGCTCGCAAACTCGCTAAATTATTCACTTCTTCTTCTATTCCCTTTACTTGCGCCGCTCAGACAATGCTCGCTAACCGTTCTCTGACTAAGTGACTGTAAGTTATTCCCCGTCGGTTCGCTTAGGTATTCCTCTGAAAAGTTCTTCAATCGGAATTTCCAATGCGTTTGCAATGTCAAAGATAATAAATACGGATGGTGTTTGTTTTGCCTGCTCAATTTGGCTCATCGAACGCTCGCTAATATTGATTGCTTCTGCCAATTGCGCCTGCGAAAAGTTTTTCCTTACCCGTTCTGCCTTAATATTTAATGCAAGCTGTTTTAATCTTTTATCTTTCATTTTTTTATTATTACTGCTTGACTTATAATTTACAATGATGTAATATTCAAATATTATGATGAATATTAGTAGTAAAAGGAGGTTAACTTATGTCTCAAGCTGAATTTACAGATGAATATGCTTTTGTTGAAGAAGCCCACACGCGTTTGCTCGAAATTAATAATTTCGTCAAAATCCTTAAAGCTGTCGTTTTTCAAGATGACGATGTCTATTATTTGCAGGATTTTGTTGAATTAATTCTGCAAAAACAATACGAGTTGTCCGATTTTCTGGAAGAAGCGCTCGCAAAACCTATTTTTCCGGTATTAAAACAGAAATAACACAGTTTTTTATATCAAGGTATTTTTTGATTGTTTCGTTCAAATCCTCAACCGTAATGCTGTCCAAATCCGCCAAATACTGTTCAACAAGCTTCAAATCATCGCAAACTGTCATATAATAGCCGATTGTTTCGCCGATTTCAGAAACCGTTTCTGCTGAATATGCAAATCTGGTTTTAATTTTCTTTTTTGCTTTCGCAAGCTCGGCATCCGTAATTCTGATTTCCGTAAGTTTTCTCAATTCCTCTTTAATCAAATCAATTGCCAAATCCTTTGCTTCAGGTTTGAAATTAGCCTGAATAAAGAAGTTGTCGCCGTCTTTGAACTGGTAATGTTCTGCCGAAACCATATTGAACAGTGCGTCTGTGCGTTTTTCAATCAAGTTTTGATACATTCTTGAACTTGTGCTGTCGCCAAGAATTATGCTGATAATATCAAGCTCAATTGTCGATTTTATGTCGCAAGCCTTAGGCCCGAGCCAGCCGAAAATCGCATAACCTGTGTTAACATGTGCGCTGTCTTCAAAATATTTTGTTTCCTGAGTTGGTGTGTCAATTTTGTTCTCACGTTTTGGCGCGTTTTGTCTGCCTTTGAAGTCAAATTCTTTTTCAACTTTTTTGAGAATTTCTTCTTTGTCAAAATCGCCGACAATTATGGTTGTAATATTTTCCGGTGAATAAAAAGTCTGATAATAATTCATTATATCGTCGCGCGTAACCTGTGAAATTATTTCAGGAGTTCCGATTACGTCGCGTTTGTAAGGGTGCGCCGTGTACATTTCAAAGTTGCATTTGTTATAAACCTTTGTCCAAGGCTGGTCTTTACGCATTCTGATTTCTTCGATTACAACATGTCTTTCGCGTTTTTCTTTTACCTGCGTGTCGTTCAAATCAAATGCCGGCCCGATTTCACCCTCTGGAAGCACAGGGTCAAGCATCATATCAGCATGAAGTTCTATTGCAAGGTTCAAATCTTTGCAATTTTCGCCTCTTGGAAGAGTTACATAATAAAAAGTATAATCTTTCCACGTTGCAGCGTTCACAATCGCGCCTTTTGCCTCTAAAATCCTGTCAAACTCACCTGCTGCGTGTTTGTGAGTGCCTTTAAACATCAAATGTTCGAGAAAGTGTGAAATCCCGTTAATTCTGTCATCTTCGTTAATTGAGCCTGTTTTAACCCATGAACTTACATTAACCAATTCGCCTTCTTTGTGAGCAAGAACGATTTTGTGTCCGTTTTCGCGTTCGTAAATTTCTACTTCTTCTGTAAGATATGGATATTTAACGGTTGATTTCTTCATATAACTCTCTCCTGACTTTTTATTTTAGTATAACTCAAAAATTTATTTTTGGTGTATCATGAAATCATGATTAATCGTTTGAAAAATAAAGTTGTGGTTTCAGTTCAGGCAATGCCTTCAGAGCCTTTGTATCTCGAAAAATGCATGGTTGCGATGATGAAATCCGCTGTAAAAGGCGGTGCCGGCGGTCTCAGGGTTGCGGGAGTAAGAGATGTAACTAATGCAAAGCGGCTTTTTGACATCCCGGTAATCGGAATTACGAAACCTGAGGTTATTCCGCCGAACTGGCAGGAAATTGTTTATATTACGCCTGAATTAAAGGATGTAATCTCTTTAATCGAAGCCGGAGCTGATATTATTGCGTTTGACGGAACCCAGCGCAAGCGTCCAAACGGTGCTAAGCTTGAGGAACTCATAAAATATGTAAAAATCAACAAAAGAGTTTCGATGGCAGATATTTCGACACTTGAAGAAGGTTTGAAAGCGGCCGAAATGGGCGCGGACATGCTTTCTACAACGCTTTCCGGTTACACGCTCGAATCGCCTTTGAAAAACGACGGCCCGGATTTTGAACTTCTTGAAGCTCTTGTTAAGCAAACGGATGTTCCGGTTGTATTGGAAGGCCGGATTTGGGAGCCGGATGAAGTTGAAAGAGCTTTTGAACTGGGCGCTCATTGTGTTGTAATCGGGTCGGCAATTACCCGCCCGCAATTGATTACAAAGCGTTTTGTGCAGAGACGAAAATAATTTAATTTAACTTAAGGCTATTTTAAACAGGGTTGTGAATTTTAGAGGAAAATAATTTATGAAAAAAGCTTTGGCCATTGATATTGGCGGTACAAAAATTTATAACACTATTGTCAATGAAAGCGGAGAAATCATTGCTGAAATTGAAAAGCGTTCAACTCCGAAAACTTTTGACGGTATAAAAGAGGTTTTGCAGGAAATAGTAAAGCTTCACGAAAAAGACGCGGATGTAATAGCTTTTGCAACGGCAGGAGCGGTGAATAATGAAAACACAGGGCTTATCGGCTCAACCGGCAATATTGCCGAAGGTTATCCAAATATGGATTTTCTTGGCTTAAGCGAAAAAAAGGTTTTTGTTGAAAATGACGCAAACGCAGCAGCGTGGGCTGAACATATTCTAGGCGCCTCAAAAGGCTGTTCAGACAGCATAATGCTTACGCTCGGAACTGGCGTCGGCGGCGGAATTATTGTTAACAACAAGCTTTTGAAGGGTAAAAGCGGAACTGCCGGTGAAATGCATTTTAAAATGTATCCTGACAAACGCCGCTACTGTACTTGCGGGGCTTATGACTGTTTTGAAGCTTACGCGTCAGGCAGGGGGTTAACGCTTACCGCGCAGGAGATTACTAAAGTTCCTAATGTGACAACTTACGACGTAATTGATGAAGTGAAGACCGTTTTGAATTTAACTTCTTCGCATGAGGCTGAGATGACAAAAACCGAACGGCTTCTGCTCGACAGAGAGGATAAGTATATTCAGTCGTTTTTAGAGTGGCAAAATCATATTTTAATTGGCTGTATCGGGCTTGCAAACCTCTTTGATACGGAGGTAATTGTGCTTTCCGGTTCAATGGCTGAATTTGTCGATGTTGAATATCTTGAAAAAGAGCTTAACAAAGAAATCGTTGCAACCTACACAAAAGTTCGTCATGCAAGTGCCGGAAATTACTCCGGGATGATTGGCGCGGCACTTTTGGCTATGGAAGTCGGGATTAATAAAGAGGTCTCTTGCTGATATGGGAAAAGCGAAGAAAAGAAGTTTTCATCTAGGTATAAACGACCAATTCACAAAACTAAGCCGCTCCGAAGCTATAAGTCACGTGGTTGATATGCTTAAAAAGGGCGATAAAGATGTTTATAGCCTGATTACGCTTTTCGGGCTTACCGCGGAAGAAATTCTTGAAGCAGGCGCAAGTTATGAAGCGGTTAGAGGGCTTGGAGGCTTGATAAGTTGATTAGTTTTAAGGGGATTCTGGAGGCTGCAAAGCATTCCAGATGGTATTCTTCGGATATGACGGTTTTCTCCTGTCTTGCCTGTTTTTTATACGCACTCGGGGCTGACGGGAATGTTTTAAACGGACTTCTTGCGTTTGCAGGAATTCTACTTGCGCATATGGCAACGAATTTGTATGACGATTTTGATGATTATAAGGTTTTGAGTAAAGACCCGCGTTTTGATGAATTTGCTCCGGATGTAAAATGTGCTTATCTGAGAAACGGAACTGCAACCATGGCAGATTTATTCTGCGTTGTTGTTATTAATTGTGTTTTGGCTCTTCTAATCGGAGGATTTCTTTTTATAAGATGCGGCTGGCCTGTTTTAGCACTTGCTGCGCTGGGCGGAATTATCGTACTGAGTTATCCGAAATTCTCTCGCGCCGGCCTGAGTGAAATCGCTGTTGGAATTGCTTTCGGCCCGCTTTTGTTTGAGGGAATGTATTTTGTTATGACAAAATCGTTCTCCTTAAATGTATTTATTCTGTCTCTGGCTATTTCTATGTTCACAATCGGTGTTATGTATGTTCATACGATTTTGGACTTTGAGGGAGACAGGGTCGCCGGCAAAAAAACTCTTGTTCAAAGATTAGGCTCTAAATCCCTTGCGATGAAAGGGTTTGTTTTTGTTTATGCCCTCGGATATTTGTTTTTGACCTTGTTTGCATTTATGTCGCAAATTTATTTTTGTTTGGGTGCTTTTTTGACAATCCCGTTTGTTGTAATGCTTTATAAAGCATTACAAGCGTACAATGCCGAAACCCATTATTCGCGTAATCCGGATTATTTACGCGTTTTGACCGGAGCTGCAAAAACCATGGCAGTTTTTGCCTTTTTTATTTCAATCGGATTGTTTGTGAATTTGATGGCGGTTAAAGTTATTTAGGCAGATTTTCCCAGTAGCGTGAGGAATTATCATCGGGGTTTATATCATTCAATGCGTACCAGGTGCAGCCCATTCCGTTGCCCTTTTGTTTGGATTTTATTGAACACGGCGTTCCTTTCTGTTCTATCCCTGCGATTTGTGAGGCTGAAAGCTGGCCGTTCTCACTTTGTGACAGATACTGGTTTTTTAAATCCTCTAGCTCAGCATCTGTATAAAGCTTGGTCATCTTAACAGGCTCCCACATTCCTTTTTTATTTACATGAAACGTAAAAACATCATGTCCTAATCTGTTTGGCCCTTTATCAGCTCCATTTATATCAATAGTAATTCCAATAGTGCCGGCGTTTATCACCAAATCCATGCAGGTTCCATCAGATAAAAGAGTTTTTGGTGTTGCAGTTCCGCCAATATCAATATATGCATCTTCTGTATTTGAGTAATTTCTTATACGCTTTTTATATTTGCATTTCCCGATAATTTTTAGTTTGCTTCTGTACATATTAATGAATTCATTTTTACGATAATACCCTCCAGCATTTTTGTCGTAAATGACAAATTCATTAAAAATATTGTCAACACCTGCTTCTGCCTTAACAAGCATTAAAGCGTCTGAGTGCCTGGAGTAGGCTTTTTTTAAGGCGGTTTGCAAAGCTTTGTTCCGCTGATTATTTATTAAACTCGGCAGTGTCATTGCGGCAACAATTCCGATAATTCCGAGAGTAATCAAAACTTCGGCTAAAGTAAAGGCATATTGTTTCTCAGGAGCGCTGTTGAAGCCCCCCCCCCCCTTGCTGGGATTTAGTAATATCAATGGTTTTAGGCATATCTGCTCCTTTCATATTCCTATAAAAATTATAACAAAATTTTTATATTTTTTCAATCAGAAATTGAAATTGCTACTCAGATTTGTTTAACATTTACGGCAGGCATTCAAAATATTTTCTTCCGCTTCCATCCGGACATTCATCGCGTAATGCGTAATAAGCGCAGCCAATTCCATTCGCTTTTTGGTTAGATTTTGTGAAACAAGGATAACCTTTTCTTTCTTTTATGTATGCATATTGGTAATCTTCTGACTCAAGTTCTTCATCGCTGTAAAGCTTTGGAATCCCAAATGAACCAAGAGTATCGTTATTTGGGTTCATTTTAAATATAAATATATCATGTCCTAAGATATTTGGGCCTTTTTCTCCATTTGTGTCGACAGTAATTAATAAACTTAATTCATTAACCTCATAACCTAAAAAACTCCCATCTGGAACTAAATTTGTATGAAAAACCCTGCTCCCTAATCCAGCAAGAATTTGGGTGTAATTTGTAATGAGAATGTTAGATTTTTTGTTATAACTTTTACAAATTGTTTTTTCCCTTTTTAATTTTTTACCATTACTTTTAAAAGTGTTTTTGTTTAAAATGTTTAGGCATTCTTCTCTGTGTGGATAATTTGAAGTATTTTTAGTGTAAGTCGTACAATATTTAGTAAGGTTATCTACTCCAATTTCATCTTTGGTTTTTTGAATGACCTGATAAATTACCGAAATGCTTTTCTTTAATTTTGTTTCTAAGACTTTGTGGTGGAAGTTTTTAATTAGCTGCGGCAGTGTCATTGCGGCAACAATTCCGATTACTCCAAGAGTTATCAAAACTTCAGCAAGCGTAAAAGCCAAATTCTTTTTCATAAATCCCCCCTTTTTATGACTATTATATTATGTATATTACTATAATATATGTTATTATGCAATTAAATACCTGCACTGTTCTCTAAACGCCAATAAGTGATGTATTTATCACAGCATGTCTATAATTATACACATATAATTCTGTTATGCAAGATGTTGAAAAATATAATAAACTCCTGGCAAACAATATCAGACGCTTGCGGAAAGAAAAACATTTTTCGCAGGAGTATCTTGCAGAATTGGTTGACAGAAGCCGTGAACATATTAATAGAATTGAAAAATGTAAGGAAACAATCGGCTTTCCGACATTTATAAGGCTTGCTCAGGTCTTTGAAGTTTCTCTGGATGAGCTTGCAGGATTTAATTAATGAAACTTCTTCAAAATCTCTTTTATCTGTGCTAAACTTATCTCATAGAAAGATTTATAATGAGGATATTTTATGGAGAGCACCAACCAGTTTTTAAAACCGATTACGCTTAAAACCAACGCAAACGGCAATCTCGAAGTCGGGGGATGTGACGTTGTCGAATTGGCCGAAAAATACGGAACCCCGCTTTATGTGATTGACGAAGCTACTTTGAGAAGCATTTGTAAAGATTACAAAAAAGCTTTTTCCGGTTATGAAAAAATTAATATGATGTTTGCCTCCAAATCTCTTTGTACAATGGCAACTTCTGCAATTCTTGCACAGGAAGGCTTTGGATTTGATGTTGTCTCAGCCGGTGAAATTTATACTGTTTATAAAGCCGGCGTTGATATGTCAAAGGTGCTTTTCAACGGCAATAACAAGTCTTTTGACGAATTGACGCTTGCGCTGGAACTTGGCGTCGGACGAATTTCAGTTGACAATTTCTTTGAACTTGCGCTTCTCGACGAAATTGCAAAATCGCAAAATAAAACAGCCGACATTCTCCTAAGAATTACCCCCGGAATTGAATGCCATACTCATGAATACATTCAAACAGGTCATCTGGATTCAAAATTCGGATTTGATTTAACGCAGATTGATGAGGCCGTCGAACTTATTTTGAATAACTACACAAATCTCAGACTACACGGGCTTCACGCACATATCGGCTCGCAAATTTTTGAGACAAAAGTTTACCACGATGAAATAGAAATTCTTATAAAAGAAATCGCAAGACTTGATGAAAAATTCGGCTTAAAGCTCGACGAAATTAATGTCGGCGGCGGCTTAGGAGTCAAGTACACAGAAGAAGACCTTCCTCCATCGACTTTTGAAATTGCTGAAGTTATAATAAACAGTCTTAACGAAAACATTAAAAAATACGGAATTGAGCCGCCAGCTTTGTTTTTGGAACCGGGCAGAAGCATAATTTCCACTGCCGGCATAACTTTATACACAATCGGAAGCTCTAAACAAGTTCCGCATGGCAAAAAATATGTTGCGGTTGACGGCGGAATGGCTGATAATCCACGCCCGTCAATGTATCAGGCAAAATATTCTGCTGAAATTGCAAATAAGAAAGAAAATGCAGCTTTACAAACTGTTACAATTGCCGGAAGATTTTGCGAAAGCGGTGACATCTTAATTAAAAATATCAATTTGCCCGAACCGGTTGAAGGCGATATTTTGTGCGTTTATAACACCGGCGCTTACAATTATTCAATGGCTTCAAACTACAATCGGGTACAAAAACCTCAAATGGTTATTGTAAATAATTCAAAATCTGATATTATAATAAATAGAGAGACATTAGAGGATTTGATTTCTCATGATATAGTTCCGGATAGGTTAAAGTAAATGTTTGATGAAATACTGAAATATCTGCAAATGCAAATAGGAATGTTGGATTTATCCTTTAGCGGCACAAATGTGCTTGAAATCCTTTTTATTGCAGTAATTCTTCTGGTATTTTATAAAAAATTCATCAAAAATACTCAATCCGAAAAATTCGTAAAAGGAGCTTTTGTTCTTGTATTTTTATGGATTTTTTCCGAAATCCTTGTGAGATTTGACTTGAAAATCATAGGCGTCTTCTTAAAATCAGTTGTAACTCTTGTATCATTGAGTTTGATTGTTATCTTCCAGCCGGAATTGCGCCGTTTCCTCGGCTATCTCGGTCAGGCTGATTTTATTTCTAAATTTTTTAACAGTAACCAGAAAACTAAAGATGAAAAAATTGATGTAATAAAAGAACTTATTGAAGCTGTGAAATTCCTCTCAAAAACCCACACCGGCGCTTTGATTGTGTTTCAAAGCGATTTAAGCAACACTTATTATGATGTTGGCACAAAATTGAATGCGGATTTGTCAACTGAACTTCTTTTAACAATTTTTCATCCGAACACACCTCTGCATGATGGTGCTGTAGTTATAAATGATAGTAAAATCATTTCAGCAGGTGTTCTTCTTCCTCTTACGGAAGATCCGAAACTAAGCTGGAAATACGGAACACGCCACAGAGCAGCAATCGGTATGACAGAAACCAGCGATGCTGCCTGTCTTGTTGTTTCTGAAGAAACCGGTGATGTTTCAATTGCGCTTGACGGAACACTTAAAAAATATGAAGATTTGGTTTCTCTAAAACAGGATTTGGAGAAAATTCTCGGATATAAAAATTCAGAAGATATTAAAGAAAAAAGAACTATATTTAAAATAAATAACCTTCTTGCTATCAGAAAAACTGAAGATAAAAATTAATAGAAAGATAATTACGATGCCTGAAAGAAAAATATCACTAAAAGAAAGAGTTTTATTTGTATTAAATAAATTATGTTTTTTAGCTTTTGGAGCATTTGTTGCAGCGTTCGCGCTTGAATGTTTCCTTGTTCCGAACAACATTATTGACGGCGGAATCGTTGGTATTTCAATGATTTTAAGCTATTTGACAAAATACAATCTTGGTTTGTTAATTCTTGTGTTGAATATTCCGTTTTTGTGTCTTGCTTTCACTAAAATGGGCAAGCATTTTGTTTTTCAGACGCTTTATGCAGTTACTATGCTGGCTGTTGGAATTAACATATTTGAGACCTATCATATTACCGATGATTTGCTGCTTGCGACTGTATTCGGCGGTATAATTCTGGGAACCGGAGTCGGTATTGTATTGAAAAATGAAGGTTCGCTTGACGGCACAGAAATTATGTCGCTTGTTTTGTCAAAAAAATTCGGGCTTTCTGTCGGCGAAATAATTATGGCTTTTAATATCTTTATTTACTTTGGCGCCGGGCTTGTTTTTGGCTGGAATAAGGCAATGTATTCAGTTTTAACCTATTTCATTGCTTATCGCGTAATTGATATTGTGCTTGAAGGATTAAATTCTTCCAAGTCTGTACGGATAATTAGCGACAAAGCTTATGAAATAGGACAGGAACTTATTGACAGATTTGAAATTAGTGTTACCTATCTAAAAGGTGTCGGCGGATATTCAAAGACCGAAAAAACAATTATTTATTGTGTTGTTTCGCGTTTGGAAATGGCAAAGCTTAAGGAAGTTGTTAAAGAGTTTGATCCGGGAGCTTTTATTTCGGTTGTGGATGTTCATGAAACATATGGTTCTCGGATGGGCAAGCATATTGATAAAATTTAACATATAGACATGTTTTTTAGAATATAATATAATAATAGAAAAATTATAGTAACAGGCGTTTGTAACGTCAGAAGGATAAGAAGAAAATGGCTAAAAATACAGATATGGTACCAATAGAAGTTAGTATTCTTACTGTAGATCATGATATTAAAGGTGTTGTTTATGTTTCAAAATATACAAACACAAATCGTGAACTTACAGACTTGCTTAATGACCGCGAAAGACGTTTTCTTGCCGTGACGAATGCCGAGATTTTCCCGCGCAACGCAGGACAGTCTCCGCGTAAATATAATTTTCTTGAAATCCATATGGATTATGTTTTAATGGTTCATCCGTCGACACAGGCTGTGTTTAAAGATTCGGGAAAAACACAGGAAGATATCGCACGTTTCAGAGACTTACGGATGAAGTTAAATCAGACAAAACCATTTTAAGGAGTATGAAAAGGTGCGGATTGCACCTTTTTTAGTTTATAAATATTTTGTAGTAAAAGAGGAGTTTATGATGAAAGTTTTGGTTACAGATAATGTTAATGCTATCGCAGAAGAAATCTTGAAAAAAGAAGGAATTGAGGCTGTGGTTATGAAAACGCCGCAGTCTGAAATGCTGTGTGAAATTATAAAAGATTTTGATGGTATTATTGTAAGAAATTCCACAAAATTGACAAAAGAAGTTCTTGATTGCGCCAAAAATCTTAAAATCATAGCGCGTGCCGGTGTTGGTGTTGATAACATTGATGTTGATTATGCTGCCGAAAAAGGAATTTGGGTGGTGAATTCTCCAAACGGCAACACCGAAGCAACTGCAGAACATACAATTGCAATGCTTCTTTCTCTTGCAAGGAAAATTCCTCAGGCTTATGAAACTATAAAAGACGGCCGGTTTGAGCGTTCTAAATTCCTTGGAACAGAACTTTTAGGCAAAACTTTGGGAATTGCCGGCTTTGGTAAAATCGGTAAGCGCGTTGCCGAAATTGCAAAGGTTTTCGGCATGGAAATACTTGTTTACGACCCGTTTGCTGAAAAGGATTTTGTTGAAGGATTCGGATATAAAAAGTATGATGATTTAGATTTAATGCTTCCATTCTGTGACTTTTTGACTGTCCATGTGCCAAAAAATAAAGAAACTGTGGATTTAATTAATTCCGAAAATATTTATAAACTTAAAAAAGGGGCAAGGATTATCAATTGCGCCCGCGGTGGTATAATAAATGAATGTGCACTTGTTGAGGCTGTGAAAAATTCCCATATTGCAGGCGCCGCACTGGATGTTTTTGTTGATGAACCTGAAATTACAAAATGTCCGCTTTATAACGCGTCAGAAAATTTAATCCTTGTACCGCATTTGGGTGCAAGCACTTATGAGGCGCAGAGTAAAGTTGCAAAAGACACAGCAGAACAGGTTTGTGATGTGTTGAAAGGCGGTTTGCCTAAAACTCCCGTAAATAAAATCAATTAGATGATAAAAACTCTGGAAAATTTATGAGTTTTTAATTACTGCATTATCATGAACTTTTATATCTAATAAATTCCCGATTTTAGTTTGTTGTCCTTGTTCGCAGGCAGGAGTTTTTGTGTCATAAGTGTTTTTTGTATCCTTATGTATCTGAGCAGGTTTATCGTTTCTGCACATCCACTCTTTTGTCTTATCAGCAAGAGGAGTTGCAATAAACGGCGTAATTACACGTTTACCGATTGTTGTTGCTGCAATTAAGGTGGTTAAACTTGCCAGTGCACTGATTGAAGCATCTCTGTAACCTTCAAGCGCTCTGTGAAATTCAGGGTTGCCTTTGACTTTTCCTTTAAGATGGTCTTTTGTTTCCATAACGGCCTGAATACTTTTTGATGCTTGCCTGTTAAACATTTTTCCGAAAAGTTTTTCAAATATTTTTTCCTGGAAAGCTTTTTTAGAAATTGTATAGGTCATAAGGATTTGGAGCAACATCATCAAACCGCCGTTTGCAAGGTCTAATGCTGCAACAAATTTTCGTTTATCTTCGGGAATTTTTTTGTTGTTTAAGCTTTGTTTAACATATAAATAACAGCCAAAACCGTCTTTTAAAACAATTGAACCGACACCGAGTGCTGCAATCCATGCTGCGTTATTTTTGGGGTCTTGGAATTGTTCGCATGCTTTTCTTGTAAATGAGGAGCGTGAAAGACCTTTATCTATACCTTGAGATATTTTTGAGATTAATGCCATTATGCATTCACCTCCTTATGATTTGCTTTATCAACCAGATTTTTTATTTCATTAGGGTGTTTTTTGTTTGACAAATTAGGGAATACCGCATCCATAAATCTCGGGTATGACCAGTTGAGAAGCGTACAAGTTACAGGGAGCATCAGGAAGGAGACTATCAAACCTGTAATTTGCTTATGAGCTTTTATGTTATTTTTAACCATTTTTTCAAGGGCTTCAGCTATTTTGTTTGATAGTTTGAAGTCTGCAAGCCTGTGTTTGCTGTCTTTGCCAACGAGTTGTTTAATATATTCTTCGACCTCACCGATTGTTGTTTTATTTTCAATTTGTTTGCGGGCTTCTTTTAGTCCGGAAATTGCATCTTCAATAGGCTTAATACGAACGTTTTTTTCCATTTCCTCAACTCCGGCGACAAGCTCTTCTTTGCTCTTAAAGCCGGTATACAAGTCCATATCACGCAAAATTCCTGCTAATTTATCCTGCATCGCGATTTTCAGATCGGCAGGAGTGTTACCTCGTCTTGCAAGTATATCGTTGAAAATTGCAAATAATTCTTTGTCAGAGTTTTTGTATGTTTTTTTCAACTCTTTAATATATTTTTTTATACTTTGAGGATTGTTTGTTTTGTTTAGTTTTTCATTTAAATCATTGAATATTTTTCGAGCTTCGGCTTCGTGTTGTCTGAAATATTCGCCTCTGAGTATTTTTTTAGGGATTGTTATATCTGTACATTTTTCAAGTTCATCTCTCTGGTATTTTAGCTGGCTGTCAATAACAGAAAGCGCTGTTGTTCGGAATTTTTTGTCTTCAAAAGGTAATGAATTGCCTTTATCATCACTGAAAACTACGTTATCAGCTTTAATCATTCTGAGAAGAGAAGCCTTTTGAGTTTCCATGTGTTTTTTAACCATATTATCAATAGTATTTTTTGTTGCATATGGGTACTGACGTTTGAGAATTTTTGAGATGTAATCTTTATCCTGGAATAATGTTTTGTTGTATTCAACATCATAAACGCCTTTATTCGCGCGTCTATCAATCATTTTATTGAACGGTATTGTGATACCGACTTGTGTTAGAACTGTGAGAACTGCAGAAACCGGCTGACGCCATGCTGAATATGTTCTGGTGTCTTCATCAGTTTTTGAAAGCGGGTTCCACTTAATAAAAATCGGAGCTACCAAACCTGTTCCCAAAGCGTTGATTATAATATTCTGTACTTCACCCATGTTATCGCTGAGTTTTTTCATGCCTTTCACAGCGGAGGGAATATAATCTTTAATCGCATCCGACATTATAATAGCGTTATTTTTCGGCGGTAATGTAATTGAAGATGTAAAATTAGGCTGATTTTGCCTTCTATTAATCACAGGCGTTTGAGTATTTATTCGATATTTTGTTTTGTCGATATTCATGCCACTTCACCAAACAATGAAACCTTCTATATATTAATACGTTTAAACATAATAAAAATTGCTAGTTTTTTTGTGTTTTTTAAGTTATGTTAAGTATAAATTTTGAAGGTGCTTTTTCGCTCTATAAGCGTATTTTAGACAATTAATATTACACGTTGAAAAATGTTATGCAGTTTTCATTTCAAAAATTAAAAAATCAGTTTTTCATATCCCATTTGTAATTTAACTTTTAAAGAGATGATAT
>ULQP01019010.1_pt1 | contig 21378 bp, 30 predicted proteins | sample 1954571 | NCBI WGS metagenome assembly ULQP01 (sample SAMEA4835657, study PRJEB28245) | human gut metagenome | biome: gut microbiome; material: fecal sample | place: Denmark | collected 2008 | reverse complement strand
ACTAATGAAGACGGTATTGCAAGCCTAAGAATCAGATTAATAAGTGGAGAATACATTATAACATCCTACTGGAACAATTTCCAAACTGGAAACACAATAAAAATAGCATAAAAAGAGGTTAAAAACCTCTAATTTTTTCTTTTTTTAAAAAAATAATTTTAAAATTAGTAACTGTTTCTTCTAGAATAAGCTATATAAACAATGAATATTCCTATTAAAAGAAGAACTATTTGTGGAAATATTGCAAATAAAACAACCGGAATCAATTTCAATTCTGCTAAAATCCATAAAAGAGCATAAACTACAATTAAAATTCCCAGAAGCATAGCCATTTTATTAGCTATTTCCCTAAAATCATATGGAATTCCACTTGGTATTGGCATTATAACACCTTCACAATTCTTTTATACCTTCAGAAGTACCAATTATGACTTTATCAACCATCTGAGTAAAAATACCATTTTCAACAACACCTGGAATAGAATTTAAATCTATTTCCAAATGCATAGGGCTTTCTATTTTTTCAAATTTGGCATCAATGACAAAATTTCCATTATCTGTTATAACCGGTCCGTCCTTACGCTCACCCATTCTTATTTCACATTCTGCACCCATGTCCTCTAAAGTTTGTATAACCACACGTGATGCATCAGGAATTACTTCCACAGGTACCGGAAAGTTTCCAATTTCTTCAACATATTTTGATTCATCTACAATTACAATAAATTGTTTTGCAGAGTAATCCACAATTTTTTCCTTGGTGTGAGCTGCTCCTCCACCTTTAACAAGGTTAAGGTTTTTATCCACTTCGTCTGCACCGTCAACAGCCAAATCAATGTCATGCTCTTCCAAGCTGGTAACCGGTATGTTCCACTGTTTAGCAAGCAGTAATGACTGGAATGAAGTAGGAATTCCCATGACATTTATTCCTTCATCAGCTATTCTTTTGCCTACTGCTTCAATGAAATAGTGAGTTGTAGATCCGGTTCCAAGTCCTAAAATGTCTCCGTCTGTAACATATTCTGCTGCTTTATAACCTGCTTCTTTTTTAAGATTCATATTTATCATATCCTTATTTTTTAAATAACAAAACCTAATGTAAGTTTATTAAGTTTATATCCTTTTTTGCATTCACCTTTATGTTTCCCATGATTTTTCAAAACAATGCATTTGTCTCCGTCTACCAGTCCTTCAGGGAAACAGTAATCATAATATTCACATTCTTCATCACAGTCGGCAGATTCATAGGAAAATGTAGATCCTTCAAAAATACTTTTTGATGAAGAAAGTAATGTTATGTTAGATCTGTCAACTTCCACTGGAATAACTGTATTTTCAGCATGAACCGGGCACTTTTGTTCATTGTCACGAACATCAATGATTTTATATTTCCTATTTTTTTCTAAAGAGTCAACACATGATGCTTTAAATCTACAATTTTCGCATTCATCTACAGAACCATAAAAAATAAACTCATTACCCTTTTTTGCTAAATCTTTACCAATTAATGTAATCATTTTATCACCCCAGTTTTTAGAGCTAACTCATAAGCTGCATCTTCAGATATACCGTTATCACCTAAAATTGTATATCTTTCAGGTCTAATAGTATGTGCCATTGTTAATGCATCAATGACATTTTCATCACTAATTCCCAATTCCTTAGCAGATGTTGGAGCTCCAACAGCTTTTAAACTATCTCTAATAAATTTCCAGTCTCCACCATATAAATACATCATCAATATAGTTCCAACACCACACTGTTCACCATGCAGACAGGGTTTATCTAAAATTTTATCCAAAGCATGGGAAAATGTGTGTTCTGATCCGCTAGCAGGACGGCTGGAACCTGCAATACTTATAGCCATTCCACTGCTAAACAAAGTTTTAACAACAAGACGTGCACTTTCCTCCAAACCAGGTTTAATACTGTCAACATTGTCAGTAATCATTTTTGCAGACATTATAGACAATGAAGCTGCAGATTCACTATATGACTCGTTTTTTAAACGGTGAGCCAATTGCCAATCCTTAATAGCTGTGAAATTTGAGATTAAATCAGCACATCCTGCAGACAATAATCTGAAAGGTGAATTTGCAATAATCTTACTGTCTGCAATAACAGCTATCGGTGCATGGGCTTTAGCAGATGTTGAAGTTTTAGGATTTTTTATTGAAGCTAAAGGAGATACAATACCGTCATGTGAAGCAGTAGTTGGCATTGAAACAAAAAATACGTTTTTATCATATGAAGCTAATTTAGCTACATCAATAACTTTTCCTCCCCCAACACCTAAAACATTAGTGCCTGGAGTAATCATTTCACTGACTTCTTCTACTGAATCATATGATACTTTTTCAACAATTTTAACATCCACTTCAATATCCTGATTTTCAAGACTTTCAATAGCATGTTTTGCTGCAATATCATATGTATTCGGACCTGTTAGAACCAAAACTTTATTGTCCAAATGCAAATCCTTGCAGATTTCGCCGGTTTCATATATAACATCAGGTCCGATGTATACTTCACGAGGCATTTGTATTTTTCTAGTATTCATAATATCTCCTAAACATAATATACATTTGTATATCTTTAATTAGTAGTTATAAATAACTTATTATTTCAGGCTGTAAAAAATTTTCTTTAAATAGATTTAATAGGCATTAACAACTGATATATAATTATTATAAAAATTTAATTAAGGTGATATGGTGGAAAATTTTAGTGAATGGTTTCATGACATATTAGAAGAAGCTAACATAACTGATTCAAGATATCCTATTAAAGGAATGGCTGTATGGATGCCTTACGGTTTCCAAATAAGAAAATATACAACAAATTTAATAAAAGAAGTATATGACCGTGATCATGAAGAAGTTTTATTTCCACTTCTTGTTCCAGAAGCAGAACTGGCTAAAGAAGGATTACATGTAAAAGGATTTGAAGATGAAGTTTACTGGGTTACTCATGGAGGTAAAACACAATTAAATGAAAAATTAGCCCTAAGACCAACTAGTGAAACATCAATCTATCCAATGTATTCACTATGGATTAGATCCCATATTGATTTGCCGTTGAAATATTATCAGATTGTAAATACATTCAGATATGAAACAAAACATACAAGACCACTTATTCGTGTTCGTGAAATTACTACATTTAAGGAAGCACATACTGCTCATGCAAGTAAAGAGGAAGCAGACATTCAGGTTCAGGAACATATTGAAAACTATAAAGAAATCTTTGATACATTAGGTATTCCATATACTTTAACAAAAAGGCCAGAATGGGATAAATTCCCAGGGGCAGACTATACAATGGCATTTGATGCAATTATGCCTGATGGAAAAACCCTGCAAATCGGTACTATCCACAATTTAGGCCAAACCTTTGCAAAAACATTTGATATAACATTTGAAGATAAAGACGGAGAACATAAACTGGTTTATCAAACATGCGCAGGTTTATCTGATAGAGTAATAGCTTCTGCAATTGGAATTCACGGAGATGAAAAAGGATTACGTCTTCCACCTGAAATTTCACCAAAACAAATAACTATAATTCCTATTTTATTTAAAAAAGGAAAAGAAGAAGTTTTAGCTAAATGTGAAGAGCTTAAAAAAGAGTTTGAAGCTGCAGGATTACGTGTAAACATTGATAATCGAGACATCAGGCCAGGTAAAAAGTTCTATGACTGGGAATTAAAAGGAACTCCAATAAAACTTGAATTAGGCCCTAGAGATTTGGAAAACAACAAGACAATAGCTATGCGTAGAGACCAGCTGGAAAAAATCGAACTTGATTTAGATGAAAACCTCGTAAGCAATGTAATCCGTTTAATTGATGAGTTAAATGAAAATCTCGCTGAAAGTGCAAAAGAATTCCACACAGACCACATCAAATTTGCATCTGATATTGATGAAGTCAGAAAGCTAATTGAAGAAGGTAATATTGTAGCAGTCAACTGGTGCGGAGACACTGACTGCGGAGAGAAAATAGAAGAAATCACAGGTTATTCAGTTTTAGGTATCTATGAAGAGCTTGAAGAAGCAGGCAAAAAATGTATACTCAGTGACGAAGATGCAAAATATGTTGCATTAATAGCTAAAACATACTAGAGATGAAACTATGGATGACATTTATGGAATAATACCTGTCAGTAAATTTAAAGAATGTAAAACCAGATTATCTCCATTTTTAAGTGAGGAAGAAAGGGAAAACCTTCTAAAAGTCATGCTTAAAGATGTTACTGATACTTTAAGAAAATATACTGATAAAATAATTATAATCAGTGCTGATGAAGATGTTTTAAATTATGCCAAAAGCTTAAATTTAAGTGTTTTGAAAGAAAATGACAATTCAAATTTAAATAAAGCATTAAAACAGGCTATGGAATATTGTAAAGGCAAAACCAAAAAAGTAATCATAATGCCGTCCGACATTCCACTCATTGGTAAAACCAACCTTAAAATGGTAATTGATTCAAGCAAACAGCTTGATTTCATTATTATTCCTTCAAAAGGCGGGGGAACAAACACGATAATTATGAAACCCCTGGCTATCAGAACCAAATTCGGAGATTTCAGCTATAAGGAACATGTAAATGCTGCTGACAGGAAAAACTTGAATCCACAAGTTCATGACTCATTATTTATGGCTTTGGATGTCAATACAACTGAAGATTTAGGGGAAATAATGGTTCATGGTGAAAATACTGAAACCAGACGTTATTTAAAAGAACTGAAAATAAATGTTGAATCAGTACACGGCAGCGAACGTTTGAAAGTCACAAGAGGCAGTTAAATGATTGTAATGTCAATAGCTGGAGTAGACCCTTCAGGAGGAGCAGGTATCCTTGCAGACATCAAAACATTTCAGGCGCTTGGTGTTTACGGAACCGGAATTGTAACTGCACTTACTGCCCAAAACCCCCAAATGATGTACTCCCTAAAAGCTATTGAAACTGACTATGTTGAAGAACAAATTGATGCAGTTTTAGACAGCTACAATGTTGAATATATCAAAACAGGAATGTTATATTCAAAAGATATCATCAAAACAGTTTCTAAAAAAATCAGAGAATATAATCTGAAAGCTGTTGTTGATCCGGTTATGGTGGCAACATCCGGAGGAGAATTAGCCAAAGATGATTTGAGTCAAAATCTGCTTAAGTATTTACTTCCGAAAGCCATTCTAACAACTCCAAATGTTTCTGAAGCTGAAAAATTAACCGGCATTAAAATTGCTGATGAAGAAAAAGCTGAAATAGCCTGTGAAAAATTAGGAAAAATCTGTAATAACATTATAACCGGCGGACATCTAAACGGAACAAATATCACCGGCATTGATGGAAAAATCAGTACATTTAAACAGGAATTACTGAAAACAGATAATGTGCATGGCAGCGGCTGTAATTTCTCAGCAGCTATTGTAAGTTATTTAAGTCAAAAAAACGATTTGAAAACAAGTATTTTAAAAGCTTCAGAATATACTTACGAAAGTATAAAAAATGGAAAATATGGAACTTTAATAGCTAAATTATAGCTATTAGAAATCTTCCACATTTAATTTATCAAGTACTTCTTCTTGAATTTTAATAAATTCTTCGGATTCTCTTTTTCTAAGTCTTGGCATATCTACATCAAAGACTTCTTTAATTTTACCTGGATTTTTATCCATTATAACAATTTTATCTGCAAGATAAATCGCTTCATCAACATCATGAGTTACAAAAACAATTGTATTTTTAAATCTTTTCCAAACTCCAATCAGCTGTTCCTGAAGCATATGCCTATTTTGCATATCCAATGCAGAAAATGGCTCATCCATAAGCAAAATAGGTGAATGGTTAAGCAAGGATCTAATAATTGCAACCCTTTGTTTCATACCACCTGAAAGTTCATGAGGATAACTATCTTTAAAGTCAATTAAACCAACACTTTCAAGATATCTTTCTGCAGCCTTAAGATTTTCCTCTTTAGTTCTGTCTTTTTTGAGATTAAGACCGAACATCACATTTTCCAAAACTGTCAGCCATGGAAATAAGGAATATTGCTGAAAAATAACTGCCCTATCACCAGACGGTTTTTTAACAACTTCACCATCTGCTATAACTTCCCCTGAAGTCGGTTGGTCAAGACCAGCTATCAAACGAAGCAGAGTTGTTTTACCGCAACCGGAAGGGCCTAAAAGACAAACGAATTCACCATCTCCAATATTTAAATTAACATCATCTAAAACTTTTATATCATGATCCAAACCGCGGCCATGAAAAGATTTATTTATATTTTTAATTTCAATTGCCATTTTAAACTACCTACCAGAATACTCTTTTTTCTATAAGTCCGAAGACATAATCAAGGATTAAACCAATCAAACCAATAACCAACATACCTACAACAGTAGTACCGGTATCAAATAAATTTGTAGCTGTTAAAATTAAATATCCTAAACCGCTACTTGAACCTATCATCTCTGCAGAAATAGTACACATTAAAGCTATTCCCACACCAACTTTAAGTCCGGAAACTATAGGCGGTACTGCAGAAGGTAAAATAACCTGTGTAAGTACTGTTTTATCATCTGCTCCCAGTGTTTGTGCAGATTCAATTAAAACTTTATCGGTTCTTTTAACTCCATCAATTGTGTAAATAAGAATCGGGAAAACACAGCCTATGAAAATAATAAATATAGCAGGAGCTGTTCCGATTCCAAACCACAATATTGAAAATGGAATCCAAGCTATCGGAGGTATTGGCCTTAATATACTGATTACAAAACTACATAAAGTTTCCAACTTGCTATACCATCCAAGCAATATTCCTAAAGGAATAGCTACAACAGATGCAAGAATCATACCACCAAATACTTTAAATAAAGTATCCATAGTATCAACAAAAAGTTTTCCAGATTGTATTATATTCCATGCAGAATTGCAGACACTACCTGGACTTGGTAAGAAATAAGGATTAACTAACTCTAAAACAGAAGTTATGATATACCAGATAATTATAATTAAAATTGGTAAAATTATCGGTGTGAACTTATCTTTATTCATTAAATCACTTACATAAAATTTTTTTTACAATTATTAATATTGATTGTATTTTTATATAAATATTTCACATGATTTTAAGTAGATAATCACAAATCAAAATTGTATCCAAAGGTATATATATTGCAAAAGGTAAAATAAATGTTACATAAAATAAAAGTGAGGTGTAGCTTTGGAAGCAAATAGAAGATTTTTTTCAAAAATTGGATTTAATTATTTTGCACTTGGAATAATCGTATTGGTGCTAAATCTATTCATCGGATTATTTATAAGCATAATTAATCCGAATCTTTTATCTAATCAAACAATGATGACATTTTTCTCAGCTATTTGGACTTATCTCTTACCCTTACCAATATTTATTTATATAATGAGAAAAACAGAAGCAAAAACTCTTGAAAAACATAAAATGACCGTTAAAACATTTGTAATATGCATATCAATTACAATGTTTTTAATGTGGATCGGAAATATAATGGGAGTTATTATAACTTCAGGAATCGGCTCACTGATACAGCATGAGGTAGCCAATCCTATTAATGATGTGATAAACAATTCCGGTTTAGTTGCAAACTTGATTATAATAACCACAATAGCTCCAATCTTTGAAGAACTTATATTCAGAAAGTTATTAATTGACAGAACTATAAAATATGGAGGTACAATCTCAGTACTTCTTTCAGGATTATTATTCGCATTTTTCCATGGGAATTTAAATCAGTTTTTCTATGCATTCCTTCTTGGAGGATTTTTTGCAATAATCTATATAAAAACAGGACAAATCAAATATACAATAGGATTACATATGATTATAAATTTCATAGGATCAGTTGTCAGCCTATTTGTCTCACAACCATTAATGGACTTGGCTAACGGAAGTGTGATTTCACCAACAAGCACATTTGGTGTTATTTTATACATATTAATAACTTTAGGATTAACAGTTATGGGTTTGATTTATTCCATCAAGTATTTCGATAAAAGCCGGTTTGACGGAAGCGAAAAGGAAATAATTCTAAAAAATCCAGTAAGTACAATCCTTTTAAATCCAGGGATAATCTGTTTTATATTACTGATGTCATATACAATATTTACATCAATAGCTTAAAAAATAAAATAAGAAGTTTATGCAGTTTCTACTACATTAACTTCTATTTCCCTTGGTTCTTTTAATACAGAACGTGTACTTAAAGCTCCTAAAAGCATAGTTGATAAATTATGTATCAATGAAGATGTTGATGGAGTTATAATTCCAAACATGCCCAGTGCTATTAAGGAACCGTTAATGCCAATTATACTGTGATAATTAGTATCTATTTTATTTAACATACCAACACTCAATTTTCTAAGTGTTATTAAATCATATAAATTATCAGACAATAAAGAAACATCTGCAACTTCTCTGGCAATATCTGAAGAGTTTTTCATTGAAACAGACACATCAGCAGCAGCCAATGCAGGAGAATCATTTATTCCATCTCCGACCATAATAATAGTTCTGCCTTCTTCTTTTAAACTTTCAACAATACTGGCCTTATCTTCAGGAAGCACCTGTGAGCGGTATTCAGTTATGCCCAATGCTTCAGCGCTGCTTTTTGCACCGCTTTCACTGTCTCCAGTCAACATGATAACATTTTCAATACCTAATTTTTTAAGCTCTTCAATAACATCCCTGGCTTCTTTTCTTACAGGGTCGTTAATACATATGATACCTTCAAGTTTATTATCAATAGCCAAATAAACAACCGAATATTCACAGACTTTTTCGTCAATGAGTTTTTCATCTTCTTTGGATATTTCTACACCTTCATCATCAAATAAAAAGTGTCTGCTTCCTATAACAGCACGTTTGCCATTATAACTTGTTGCAATACCATGAGCTACAATATATTCAACTTCACTATGGTCTTCATCATGTTTTAGACCTTCCTCTTCAGCCTGTTTTACAATAGCCGTAGCAATACTATGTGCAAAATGCTCTTCAATACATGCAGACATTCTTAAAATTTCATCTCTGGAGTAATCTCCAAGAGAAATTACATCAACAACTTTTGGAGTTGCATTAGTAAGAGTTCCTGTTTTGTCGAACACTATTGTATCTGCAGTTGCATATTTTTCAAGGAATTTTCCACCTTTAATCATCATCCTATTATCTGAAGCTTCTTTCATTGCTGAAATAACAGATAATGGAGTTGTTAATTTAAGTGCACATGAGAAATCAACCATTAAAACAGACAATGCTTTTGTAGTATCCCTTGTTATCAGATAAGTAAGGAATGTTGTAAGGAAACTGTATGGCACAATAGAGTCTGCCAATTCCTCAGCTTTACTTTGAGCATCTGCTTTTAATTCTTCTGAATTCTCAATAAGATTTATAATTTTATTTAATCTGGTTTCTTTATCAAAAGAATAAACTTGAACAATCAGATTACCTTCTTCAACAACAGTACCTGCATGAACTGTTTTTCCAGGCATTTTATGGACAGCCAATGGTTCTCCAGTCATGGTTGCTTCATTAACCATTCCTTCACCGTCAACAACTTTACCGTCTACAGGTATTACATCACCCATATGAACTTTAATTTTATCATCTTTGTTAATTTGGGATATAGGTTGTTGTATTTCCTCACCATCTTCATTTACTACCCATACAGTATCAATATTTAAAGTTAAACTTTCTTTTAAAGTATTTTTTGTTTTTTGTAATGTGTAGTCTTCAAGCAAATCGGAAATTGATAATAAAAACATCATAGAACTTGCCGGATCGAAATCTCTTTTAAGAAGTGATCCGGTAACTGCTGCACCATCAAGTAGAGCAACATCCACTTTGAAACTTGTTAAACTGTCTAAAGCATGCCATATATACTTAGTAGCTCTATAAACAGTCAATAAATTCCTAATTGGAATAGGCAATACAATTTTACCTAATATCCTTCTCACAAGCATACCTGATAAACTAACCCAAAAATTATTAGTTAACTCATTTGAACTCATGTACATGTCAGGTTCAACTTCAACCAAATCATCCTCAGTTATTTTATCAAGTGCTGCAAAGACTTTGTCTCTGTTTTTAACATCATCATAATAGATTAAAATACTTCCGTTTCTATGAGATGTGAAAACTTTTTTAATAAAATTATTTTCTAAAAGCAATGAAGAAATACCATAACCCTCCTTTTTGGTGAAGGCAGCCTGGCCTGAACGAACTCTGATACGAGTTCCGTTATTATACATTACTTGGTATTTCATGTTTTAAACCTTATTCGTCATCTTCAACATAAATTGCTTTTTTATCATCTTTATTAGCATCAACAACAATGTCCTCCGCATTTTGAACCATGTCCTGGTAACATTCTTCAGCATCTTTTTTTGCAGCTAAAACAGCAGCCATACCTTTAGTACATCCTTCTTTTACTGCTTTAGATTCAAGGATTTTTTTACCTGCAATAGCTGCAGCTATTCCTCCAACAAAAATTAATGCATGTTTATGTTCCATTACTTTATCAATGTATTCTTCCATATTATTTCCTCCGTTATAAAATATTATTAATTAAAACCTAAATTATTTAGGTCTACCTAAAACTTATATTGGTTATATTATATAAATGTTAGGTATACCTAAAAAAACAATTATGAAAACAGATAATTTAAAATATAACAATTGTTAATAATATCTAATAAGAGGGAGTTCATATGGAATTTATCAAAACAATAGATGCAATTAAATGGAAAGATGGAAATTATGAAAAAACAGAAGAAAAAACTGTTGAAGACGAGTATGCTTACTTATTTATTGACTGCCTACCTCCAAGAAAGTTTTCAGTTTATCCGAAAAACTTAGATGACTTTGCAATCGGATATTGTCTTGGAGAAGGTTTAATAAAAACAAATGAAGATATAGAAGAAATTAAAGTAAGTAAAACAAATGTATTAGTTAAAACTCGTCTTAACCATACTTCTGAAGAGGATTTTGAACAGGACGATATAGTTCAAAAAAGAAAAGGAGAGTGCGAACATGCCTGCGTTTGCAGATTACTTGAATATCAGGGAGTAAATTCAGACAATGCCGGAGGAATCAGAACCCAGTTAAAAACAGTGCCTCCAAACAATTCCACTTTAAAAATTGATGCAACACAGATTATAAAAGATATGGATAATTTAAAAGAAAATGCCAAAATCTGGCAGGATACAGGAAGTGTTCATGTAGCTCAGCTAATTTATAAAAATAAAAGCATCATAAGAGAAGATGTAAGCAGACATGTAGCTGTAGACAAAGTCATTGGAGCTGCTTTTAAATCAGAATATGATTTGACACAATCATATATCACATACAGCGGAAGAATACCTGCAGATATGCTTATAAAAGTAATAAGAGTAGGAATTCCAATCATCATATCCAATGCAGCACCTGCAGCTTCAGGATATGAAATAGCTAAAAAAAGGCAATATAACAATGGTTGGTTTTGTTAGAAATAACAGATTTAATCTCTACAGTGCACCGCAGAGAATAAATCTTGAAAAATAAAATTATTGTGTTTCGATAACACTATTTAAAATTTGAACAGCTTTACTGAAAGCAGGCATTCCAGAAGTTAAAAGGACAATTTTTAAAACATCCATTATTTCTTCTTTGGTAATGTCCAATTCTTTCATTCCGCTTTTTATTTGTTTTTTAGTAGCTCTTGGATCTGCTCTTGAAGCTGTAATTCCAATAGCTATTAATTTTTGAGTCTTATAATCAAGTGCATATCCGTCGTAAACTACTTCACTTATATTTTTAACAAGCTCATAGAGGTCAGGATATTCCCCTTCAAGTTCATGAATTCCTTTCCCATAAAAAACTTCATCTTTCATATACTTCCTCTCCGAATAATTTTAATTAATTAATATTTTAAATTTCAAGATATATATCATTAGTGTTAATGTCAAAAACACATCAGCAAATCAAAGTTTTGAGAATAAGTTTCGTTTTATACGAAATGTTTCAAAAGTTCAGATACTTATTACTCTTCAAGCGCTCTCTCCCAATATTTTTTATCAACGAAGAATAAAAGTGATTAGTATGATGAATGACAAGCTATTTAAAAATTTTACGATAAGTTGTAACCATGCAATTGGGACAACACAAAGGTAGGAGCTATCTTTGAGAAAGTATTGCATCTATTTTGATATGTCTCTTAAAGAACTTCTTGAGGAAGCTGAAGAAGATGAGATGAAAGGTGTGAAATGGAAACACAGTAGGTTGAAATCAAAACTGGTTGAATACAGGCATCACATGTTTCAAAACTATGCTGCAGGAACCGTCAGAAAGGAAATGAACTGTATCATCTTTTTTTACAAGTTCTATGACATAAAAGTATGGGATTTGCCTAAAGTCAATGACAAAAGCATTCAGAAACTTGCACCTATTTATTTTAAGGATCTACCAGATAAGGAAGTGATAAGGGCGGCTTTTCAGATTGCATCTCCTCTGATGAAAGCTATCATATTGTTTTCATGTTCCAGCGGATGTGCCAGGACAGAGACACTGAGCCTGACAATAGGGGATTATATTAAGGCTTTGTCTGAATATCTTCCTAACAACAGAAGAGACATCTTTGATGTTATTGATTACTTAAATGATGTCGATGATGTTGTTCCGACCTTCAGCATTCTAAGGAAAAAGACAAACAAGTACTACCTCACATACTGCAGTCCTGAGGCTGTTAAAGCCATCAATGCATATTTATTGCTACGTGATAAGCCAATAACTGATGAAAGTCCGCTCTTTCAAATCAGCAGGACATATATGGTGCAGTCATTTGAGATGATTAATGACACTTTAGGCCTTGGTAGAGTTGGAAGGTACCTCAGGTTCAGAAGTCATATGCTTCGCAATTTTCATGCTTCAGCATTATATAATGACGGTATGAGCATAGACAAGGTCAATGATTTGCAGGGAAAGGCCAAAAACAAAACCGATGCGGCATATTTCATGACAAATCCTGACGATTTGAAATATGAATATATCCCGCACTTGCCGGCGGTTACTATAAATACTGATGTTGAAAAGCTGTCTGTCAAATCACCACAGTTTATTCAAATGGAAAAGGAAAATGAAGCATTAAAATCAGAAGTTGGGGATATGAGAGGTGAACTTGAAGAGATGAGAGGTTTGAAGAAAGAACTTTTGGGCATCATAAACAAGGTTAGTGAAGGGTCATAATAGTAATATAAAAGTAAGTGATAACATTTGGCATGTTTAGTATGTGTTGAATGCTATCAATATATAATGATTTTAATAATTATAAATAATCTAAACCAATTAAATTAATTTTATTGAAATTTTTGAATTGCTGATCAAAGCTGACCAAATCAGTAATGTTTGATTCATTCATGGTTAAGATAATGCTTGAATCAGTAAAACTTAGTTTTGTCTTTTTACTATTGGACCCAACAATTTTTTTGAAGATATCAAATGTTTTAGCAGTGTAGTTGAAAATAGTGTATTCATTTAATATTTCAAAGCTATCTATCAGACCGTAGTATATTTCCTCAGCAGCATCAATGTTTATTTTTCTGCCAGTTAATGTTAAAACTTCGTTCAACACATTATTGTTAATGTAGCAGTCCTGTGAGAGAATATTTTCAGCTTCTTCTAATCTTAAAGCATTTTCATGTAATTCATCATTTGAATTGACATAGGCTAGGATGAAAGATGTATCTAGAAATACTTTTCTCATTCGTACAAACTCCTTTTCAATTCTACAGCATTGGTTTTTTCATCACTTTTAAAAGCACCAACTAAGTCTTTAAAGTTTCTTTTTTTTCTGAAATTTATTTCAGGATTTCCATTTTCATTGATGGCCCATTCTACAACAGTGTCATTGTCAATGTCATAATTTTTTCTTATTTCTTTTGGAATTGTGGTTTGATAATTGCTTTGAATTTTACTTGTAGCTAGTATCAGCATTTTTTCCACCTCTTGGATTTTAGTATCTATGATATTATCTGTTTCTAATAGGATATAAATGTATATGATAAAAAATTTTTATTAGAAAAGTTTATATTATAGTAATTAAATATAATATGGTGTAGTGAATGTTATTCCAATCATGAGTAAAACCACACCATACTAATTGGATAAACATGTACAAACTCATGAAACATTCTTTGCGCAATTTAGGAACTTATCAAGTGTCTATTTCAGCGTATTATTTTTGGAAATTTTTATAAATAAATAAAAGGAGGTATCTTCATGAAAGAAGTGACTTATATTGTTCAATGCCCTCATTGTCTTTATGATGAAGAGCAAATCTTATATTCTGGCATGGCTGAAGGGCAAGATTCAGGCGTTAAATGCCCAAATTGCGAAGAAGAATATATGATAATTAAAAAAAGAGCATAATGCTCTTTTTATTTTTTTAATTAATACATATCCTATGTATAAATGAAAGATGAAATGAATAAAATTTCACGATTAAAACAATGTGAAATGTTTGTAAAGCCGGTTGGCTTTTTATTAGAAGTCATACTGGTAATTTATTTATTAAAATGGTGATTTGATGGAATTTGATAAAGTAGAAACAATATTTGATATAGATAAAAACTTACTAGAAAAAATTGATGAATTCAAAAATGAAAGAATATTAAAACATACTAATGATGAGGGTAAATATAACATAATTTTTCATTCAATACCTCTGGATGCATTTTCCAAGTTTCCAATGGCATTAGAAGAGTTTAGAATCGAATTTGGAAAGCATCCTTTATTTCAAAGAAGTTATGCATATAATTTTGAAGGATTATATCATGATTATGAAGAAGAATTTGTTCAAGTTTTCCGTAATGGAATTTTTGAAGCAGTATTCTCTGATTATGGCTCAAAAAAACGTATTTCTCTAAGATACTATAACGATAAATTTGATACATTCGTAAAAGAAAGTTTAAAAATATATGATACTTTAGGGATTAATTGCCCAATATTATTCCATGTAACTATTATTAATATTAAAGATTATAAATTGGATGCAGGTTTAGGTGTCCGCTCACATGTGTGGGATACACAAAGAAATATCCTCAATCCAATTGGTATTATTATTAAAAATGACAATGAATTAGATAATAATATTAATAATCTTTTTGTTCCTATATGGAATCATTTTGGAATTTCTATGGATTATACTAACTGCCATAAGGAATAATTTTTAGCATGAATTATTTTTTCCTTTTTTATTTTTTTATATTCAGGAGGCTCTAATGTTAGATGATAATGATAAAACTGAATTAATCAGCCAAAACCCTTCAATTATGCAAAATAAAGTTAATTTTAACATGTTCAAAATTATTCATAAATTAACTGAAGTGGGCTTTTTTGATTTCATGTTCCAAAACAAAGAAGATAAAGAAGCTTTTTTAGAATCCATGGATTTGGACTGGCTTGAAGAAAACATTCAATACTTGGATTATCCAGATAAATTCAACGAACATTTTTTACAAAGAGGATGGGTGGCTCATGGATTTATGCATACTGAAACAATGAAGAATGCTGTTGATATTGCTGATGACAAGGGTGTTGATGAAGCCGAAAGATATCTTGTCGATGCTTATGGAGATGATCTAAAAGACATGATGTTCCTTTTAAATTATCCTCCTGAGCTTAAAAAAAGACAAATGTTGATTGAAACAGCATATGATGACTTTATCAATGAAAGATATCACTCATGCATACTGCTATTGCTTACAATAATTGATGGCTTTGTTGCAGATACAAACATTAATATGGGTAGAGGTTTTTTCAATGATTCAACAGAATTATATGCATGGGATTCAATAGCTGCACACAAAACAGGACTAATCGAACTTCATAAGTTGTTATATTGTAATAGAGGAAATACAAACCTTGAAAAAATAACAATCCCATATAGAAACGGCATATTACATGGTAGGGATTTGAACTTTGCAAATAAAGAATGTGCAGTTAAATTATGGTCAGCACTTTTTGCAATTAAAGAAGGAGTTAGGGATATCATCAACAATGGAACAGAACCACAAACACAAGAAAGGGCTTCTTTTAAAGATGTAATTGAATTACTGGCATATAATGAAGATTTAAAAAAAGCTTGTGATGACTGGGTTCCAAGAACCTTAAAAAAAGGTAGGGATTTTCCTGAATCTGGTGCTTCTGAAGAATATGACGAAAACAGTCCCGAAAAAAGATTAGTTGAGTTCTTTGAGTATTGGAAAAATAAAAATTTTGGATATATGGTGGAGTGTATAGATTATTTCAATGGTGAAGATAGAACTTTAAAAGATAAAGCAGGAATTCTGGCTAGAGACTTTTTCAGAGGAAAAACTTTGGTGTCTTTTAGAATTTTGGATATTAATGATGATGCGGTATCTGCAACGAATATCCTTACAGAACTTAAGATAAAAGTTAATGATAAAGAAATTACAAAAGAATTTCCTTTTAGAATGATTTATCTTAAAAGTGATGATGGTAAAATTGGTGTTAGAAACTTTGATGAGGGGTCTTGGAAAATTGTTTCAATATCAAAAATCAAAGATTTGTCATGAATTTTGGTATAAAAATAATGAGAAGTATTAAAATAAATAATAAGTTATATAGCACTTAAGCTTAGGAGGATTCTATGTCTCAAGCAAAAAAACAACATTATGTGCCTAAATTTTATTTAAAAAATTTTTCAATTAATTCTAATAGAAAAACAATTCAATGTTTGGATAAAGTTAATTTAAGATCTCATATTAGCAATTTCAAAGTTATTGCTCAAGAAGAAAAATTCAATGAGTCAGATTCTCAAGATATTGAAGATAATTTATCAAAAATAGAAAATGATGCCAGTAAGCTTATAAATAATTTTTTAGATAATCCTAAATACAAACGATTAAATTCAGAGCCATTTAAATTAAAATTAGCTTATTTTATACTCATTCAATTAATTAGGACTAAAGAAGTTAGGAATAGGCCAATTGATGGAATAAATAGTTTAAAATCATACATGTCCAATAAACATGATTTAAAAGATTCTGAAATTAAAAAATTTAATCAATTATTAAATAAAGATGAAATAAAAGAAGCACATTTGGATTTTATTCAAGATGATAATCTAGATTTGCTGGAAGGCATATTTTGTAAAAAATGGATTTTATTAAAGAATCAAACTTCTATGAATTTTTGGACCTCTGATAATCCTGTAGTGAAATATAATCCCTATGGTAATTTAGGATTAATTATAGATGGTATCCAATTATTCTTTCCATTATCTCCTAAATTTTCTTTATGTATTTTGGATCCCTTTTGTTATTCAAATTTTAAGGAATATAAAGAATTTGATATATTGGATGGTTTTAATAATATTAAAAAAGCGGGTCTTTCAAAAATTACTGATATTAATGATGTAAAATTTGTCAATTCTTTACAAATTAAATATTCAACTGAATATGTTTTTTCATGTGAAAATGAATTTGAAGAGAATGGTAAAATTAAGCAATGGATTTGTGATGTTATTGAGGAAAGCTCAAATGAATCTAAAGTTAAAACAGAAGAAGTCAAAACAAATTTAGATGGAAAATTGTTTAGACAACATTATTCTTAAAGATTACAATGCTTTGTGTTTTACTAAATGTTTTATAAACAATAATGTATTAATGAGTGTGGATTTTCTAAAAAAAGTAATTGATGGAGTAATAAAATGTTAAATGTTGATTTTGATGATAAAGCTATTGAAAAACTGGCTAGTGTGATATGTGGTGATGATTATTATGAAAAATTTTGTGAGGAAATGACTCGTACTAAGTGTCCGTTTAGGGGGTTATTATGGTAAGTAAAGAAGATAGAATGCGACGTTTGGCATTTGCAAAATATTTAATTGAAATGGGCAGCATCAATGCAGATAATGTTTTACCCTATTCAGCAACTGCATTGTTGAATTTTCATGATGCGCTTGAATTTTTATTTGATGTAATACTGGAAGATAATAATGTATATTCTAACTCTGATAAAGAATTTTCTTTCATGAAAATGTTTAATATATGTAATAGTAAACTAAAGAAAAAAGGTTTAGAAAAATCTTCTTTTGGAGCTAGTTTAAAGAAATTAAAAGATAGGCGTGTTGATATCAAACATAGGGGTTCATTTCCTTCACCACAAGATATTTCTGAAGCTCGCTATACTGCACTAAATTTATTTAAGGATTTTTGTTTAAAATTTTATGAATTAGACTATGAAGATATTGATTTAGTTGATTTATTGCCTGATTCAAGAACAAAGAAGTGCTTGTTAAATATTAAAGATTGCACTGAGAATATAGAAGTAATTGACAACTTAGCTTTAGCATTTGCATATCTTTTAAAAGATTTCGAAAGTACTAAAAATATTCCTCTTAGCAGATCCCCATATCAACTTACCAAAAAAGACAATTAAGAGCCAGTGAAACAGGGCTTGATGAAATTAAACCTATTAGAGATTATATTGAAACCACTAATGATAATATTGAATCTCTTGAGGAAAATTTGAAAATTATTGCATTTGGTATTGATTATAATAAATACGCACAATTCAAATTTTTAGTTCCTGTTAATATTTATTGGATTTTGAGTAGTGATGAACCTAGACGTACATTAAGATATGAACCTATGGAATTGGACAATAATCAAATCGAGTTTTGTAAGAACTTTATAATTGAATCTGCATTAAAATTGCAGCAGGTTGATTTTAAGATTCCTGAAGATTTTGGATTAACTAGTAGTTTGGAAGTACCTCCTACTAAAGTTATTAAATAGTTTTCTATAGTGAAGTGAGTGAATTAATAGAATGGAGTGATTGTTATGCAAAAAGAATATGATGAGATAAACTCTTATTTTATCAAAGCAAATGAAAAAATAGATTCAGGAGATGCTGAATCTGCATTAGAATATGTTACAAAATTAGAAGAATCAAAAGAAAAAAATTTAGCTAATTATTATTTGGCACCATTATATATTGATATAGGTGTAGTAAAAGAAGATGCACCTATGGTTTTAAGGGGTATTGAATTAATTGATAAAAATTTTGATGTTTGGTCAAAATTTGGCTCTCCTGAAAAATATGCGATATAATTTAGGTAATGATTATTTGTTTTATCATGATATAACTGGAGAGAGATACTTAAACAATAAAATTGTTCTTCTGGAAGCTAAAAATAATTATAGAAACGCGCTTTTATCTGAGGATATGGATTCTAATTTAAAAGCTCTTATTCTAACAAATCTTGGCAATGTATACAGTAAAACTGGTCGGTATATTGATGCATTGGATTGTTATGATTTGGCATTGAGGGAAAATCCTGATTTTGGATTAGCTATTATAAATAAAGGATCCAGTCTAATAGAATATTCATCACTAACTAATAATCCATTTTCTTTTATTCATAATGCATACTTGCACTATAAAGAGGCAAGTAAAAAAGATAACTTGATTCAGGAAGATTTAGACAATATAAATAAATGGATTGAATATTTGGAGAGAAAATACGGTAAAGATGCATTAAATAAACCATATGAATCAGAATTAATCATAGGTGAAGAAGTTAGCATCGAAGGGTTTTCAAAATTATCTGCCTAATGAATAAATTATACCTCAATACATGTAACTATTGTCAGAAATGCGATTCAGCTATTGGTGATACGATACTTCTTAAGGGAATGGTTTCAGAAATTAGCACAGACTTTGAAGATGCTCCCTATTTAAAATTTTCCTCTTTTTTAAACGAGATTAAAATGAGTTATGTTTCCAGCAGATTATATCTGATATTATCACAACATACATATTCAAATTTAGAATTTATAGATAACACTGTTTCATTGGTTAATACGTTATCCTATGAATCTCAAAATATCAATACTCAATTACTTAAAGATGCTTTCAGCAATTTATAATATTTTAGATAAGATTGCTTATTTCATTAATGATTATTATAACTTAGGCATTGGTAAAAACAAGTATTAGTTTTAAAAAAATATGGTATTTAAAATGTAAGAAGAATAAGCTTGTCTTAAGGAATTTAGATTTTGATAATGATGGATTGACTGCATTACTAGATATTAATGAAGATTTACGTTGGGGTATTGAAAAAGAATTAACAGAACCTCGAAATGCATTGACCCATAGATTTTTAAAAGTAAAATCATTCTCTATAAATGATGGGGACCTTGATGAGAGAGATTTATATGAAAAAACCTTAAAGTTAGTAAAAATTGTTAGAAATGCTATCATATATCTTATGAGGTTAGTGGATTATGAAGAATCAAAGAAAAATAGTGATGCAACATTGGAGGTGCCACTTTTATCTAACTTTGAAAAATAATATTTTAATAAGATATTAAAATTACTTAACAGATAAGTTACTCGTCCCTATATTATATAATATATTAGGGGCACTGCCCACAAAAACCTAAACTCCCTAAAGAATTTCAGGAGTGTCACGGGATTGGAATTTTCAAGATTATAAAAGGCAGGGTACTTCTTGTGACAATCCTTTCAGAGGGTTATTCTGTTATCCAGATCAAGATGTAGGCGTATAAAATTCTTAAACGAGAAAACGTGATGGGTTCTGGTGCATCCCCCAAATGATTGCTCATCATTTATTATTTCTTCTTGTACTCTTTTGTCTTCAGCTATAGTTTTTGGAAATGTCAATCTGTTCTGTTGAAATTCACCTGTGAAAAATGTGGGGTAGCTGTTTATACTAAAAGCTAAAAAAGTTAAAACTGTAAAATAAAAATTGAAAATTATTTTACTACCTTTAAAAAGAAAGCAATTGTTGGATTGTATTAAAGTATTTTTTTAGACTTCAACAAAAATTAAAAAAATGCTTAATTTCAATGTTTTTATTTGCTTTCAATCACTCGATAGGTTTTTGGGAAAAAATTTGTTTTTCCTTTGGTCTTGAAAATCACACCTGATTTTTGATGGCCTGGTGATGTCTTGGACATTGCATCAATAAAATTTGGAGTCTATGCTCAATATACATTTGTATGATGATAGTTCATAGTAAATATTTGAAATATTATCAATTTTTGATTGAACATATTCAAGTTTTTATTGAGCAGTTTTTAATTATATTTATGGTTGATATTTTTACTAGTTTTTAATTTTTTTATCTCTTATTTATTTCGTCTTTTTGTTATTCATTAAAAGTATATAAAGGATTTGTCTCATTATTTCCAACATTTATTTTTGATGGATATTATCAATTTTATCAATTTTTGTTTGAGCATATTGGCATTTTTATTGAGCAATTTTTAATTATATTTTCGATTAATATTATTGATAATAAATAAGT
>ULQP01035655.1_pt1 | contig 21648 bp, 20 predicted proteins | sample 1954571 | NCBI WGS metagenome assembly ULQP01 (sample SAMEA4835657, study PRJEB28245) | human gut metagenome | biome: gut microbiome; material: fecal sample | place: Denmark | collected 2008 | reverse complement strand
GAATCGAAAGAGAAAATCAAGGTGGTCTTTATCGGCGGCACCGAAATCGAGATGACGCTGTAAACAGCCTTGAAAACAGAAACGGAGTGATGTAGAATGATTGTGACGAGTGTTCAAATCAAGACAGTGAAAATGCAAAAACATCTCTATTGTCCTGTCTTCACAAAGTCAAATTATCCGAACATTGTCATCAACGGTGACGCGTTCGGATTTTTGATTTTTATAAGCGACTTAACTTAACATCATAATACAAGGGCAGAGAGTTTTCCCTCTCCGCCCTTGTGCGCGTTTTAAGCCGTTTTATCGGCGGTCTGTGCCTTTAACACGGCTTGTTCGGCCTTCCACTCCTCATATTCCTTTCGTCCTTGTTCGCTCTCAAAGAAGGCTTGAATTTGTTTTTTCTTTTGTCCGCGTTTGCGTTCATGGACAACTTTAGGTTTTTGTTTCTCATTATTATCCGGTTCTCCTATCATCGCAATATCAGCTGCAAGATACAAAGCATCGACGGCAATATCGCCCCAACTGCTGCCCATTTCAGCTTGAGCTTCCACGGTGTCAAATCCTTGGCCTTCAGCTCGTTCATCATTCGACATATTTCCGTGTGCAGCTGCTCTTTCAAGGAGTCTGTCTGCCACGATAATTTGTCCTTGGTTGAATACTCTATCGAGTCCATCTTGTCTGTTGCCGCCTTGCGCATTTCCGTTAAGCACGGCCTTAACGTCTGTACGATCAGATTGTTCAAATCCTGATGCGTCGGAAGTTCGGATATCAAATCCGTGTTTCTTACAATGCTGTTCCCAACTGTCGAAAAGTATTCCGCTATTTTGTTGTACTGTTCCAATGTCAGAAGCAGATACTGGGGCTGTATCGGTTCGGTCAATGCCGCTACCGTTTCCTCGGTTATCTGCTCTATCGGATTGTTGTTCTTTAGTTTGGTAATATCCATAAGCAAATAATTCCTCCATATTAGTTTTTAAATATTTGTCATCAAGCAATCGGTTATCCCGAAACCTCTGACCGTCCGGTGTGGTATAGGTTATATATTTGTAATGGTCTATCCACTTCACACCGTATCCGAGCTTTTTCATCTGCTCGATAAACTGCTTTTTGTTTCGGCTTGTGGCTACCGCATAATCTATCGCATTTATTAGTTTCAGTTTTTTACTGTCACCGCGCAAAGCGGTGCGGTATTCACGCCGATTGATAGATTTCTGTTTAGGCTTCTGATATGGTGTTAACACCTCTAACCCAAACCGCTGACAGATAGCATCTGACTTATGCCGTAGCTTTTCCAATCCTTTTTCATTGATTTGGATTTTATAACCCGTTTCACAGTTTACCGAGTTGACGACGAAATGATTATGCCAGTGGTCACAGTCAATGTGAGTCGCCACAACCACCTCAAATCCATCAAACAGTTTTGCTGTTTCCAAGCCTATGCGGTGTATCTGTTCGGGTGTAGCATTGCAATCGGGTTTAAAGGATTGCACATACTGTTTGAAGAATACACCCTTTGCTTTACTGTATTGATGCTTAGTTGCCATAAACTCCTGATACGCCGATTCGGGAACGCAGTACTGACCGCTTACAAGCTTTATTCCGTCTATAACGGTTTTCTCGTCTTGCATAACATAATCAAGAACTCGCTTCATCGCCGTGGCGGTCTGCGTCTTTTCGGGGATCGCCGTAAAGGTTGCCATCATCCACACCTCCCGACCATATCATTGAGCGTGGCAAGCACATCGGCATATTGTTGTTTTAACTCCTGTAAATCGGGACATACAATTTTGCCCATATTGCAGAGCGTTGTTAGCTGATTGATATTTCTGCCGATGGCTTTCTGTTCTTTCAACACATCCGAAAGACCGTTTATAACAGTTATTGGTTTATTAAGCGCCGCTGCAGTTACAAACTCGGTGAAGTTCATATTCGCTTTTTCTGCTTTATTCTTGATTGCCGTATAATCGCTCTCACGAAAACGCATAGCAATCATTTTTGTCTTGTTGGTTTTAGTTGTCCTCTCTTTCTGCGGCAGCCGTACTACCGCTGTTTATTCCCCGATGTCGTATTATTGGGGGTTCGGGGTTCACCCCGACAAGCTGTTTGTATTGCGGCGGCCAGGGGCTTGCCGTATATACAAACAATATGCTTGCCTATCCCTTCGGGATAGATAGTATATGGCTGATCCATATTTTATCGTCAACTCCTTTCAACCGATATGTAATAAAAATCCCTGCGAGAAAACTGTATGATGATTCCTTGACAGTATCCGCGCAGGGATTGCGTTTTAATTATGCTTTTGTCAAAGAACATACCGGCAGAGATAAAAATAAGCCTTGCGCAGCTATATGAATTTAACTATGTACTGCGCCAAGACTTTATGTAATCAGTTTGATTGTGTATTTATTTTACCGGACTTTAAAAGTTTTGTCAAGGCCTCTGTTTCACAAATTGTTAAATCGATTATTTCCACAATATCTAAAATTTAAAATTAGATAAAATGTTTTTTGAATCAGATAAAATTTCATTGTTGTGTGGGCTTTCATATTATGTTAAAATAATTTTAGTAAGGTGGGAAAAAGTATGCGGCACATAACGGTAGGCAGGAAATATAACGAAGGTAAGGTTGCAAAAATTGAGTGCGTTAGAAATGACCGACTTCAAAACATTGACATAAAAGACAAATGCTTTTTGCTGATCATTCTGACTGCCGGTAAGTTGGAATTTAAAGTAGAAAACGAGCAGTTTTGCACCGCAGCGCCTGCGTTTATTTGCTTTGACGAAACGCAAAACCCTGTTCTTATTTCAAAACGGAAAGCACAGTATACCTGCATTTACTTTCATCCCGAATTTTTAAATGTTAATATGTCCTTTGAGATGCTGCGTAAAAAAGAATACGGCGATATTGCATCAACGCACGATTTATTTTTGTTAAAGCCGTTTACCGATAAGGCTTATGTTGTACCCATAGCCGAGGCGCAGCTTGAAAAAATAACGCAGGCGGCAAGGGATATGCAAGAGGAGCTTAAAAATCAGCGTGATTGGTATTGGTCCTGCCGCGGGCGCTCGTATTTTATGGAAATTATTATTGCCTTAGAGCGTATGTACGGGCTGATTGGGTACGGTGTAACTCATCAAAAATCGGACAATACGCCCATTATCAAAAACGCAAAGCTGCGCGACGCGGTGCTGTATATTGAAAGCCGCTTTGATGAAAGCGTTACTCTGCCCGATATAGCAAAAGCCGCTGGAATGAACCACACAGCGCTTACGGCGTTAATGAAAGAAGAACTGGGACTTACTGCAATAGAGTACCTTATGAAATACCGCATAACTGTTGCCGAAAAGCAGCTTGAATTTACAAGCGTGCCGATAAAAGATATTGCAAATATGACAGGCTTTAAAACCGTGCAGCATTTCAGCCGTATTTTTAAAGCCCAAACCGACATCACCCCGGCAGAGTTTCGGAAAAACGCCGTGCAAAAACGAAAGGAAGATTTGAATGGAAAATAAAATAGCAGAGCTTGAAAAAAGGATCGCAGAGCTTGAAGAAAAGTTGGAAAATGTGATGATTTACTCAGAGGGGGCAAATGTATCGTTTAATAATTCTGATATAAATATGCTGCAAATTCTCGGCGACGGGGCAAATGTTACACTTGGAAACGTCCCAATTGACAGCGTGGAAATTTCCGGCGACGGAAACAATGTGAGCTTTTCAGATTGCTCTATCGACACTTGTGCAAACGAAAATGAAGCCGACCTCGACGGCATAGAGGACAGAGCGGACGATTTGGATTGCCACATAGAAGATATGAAATGCGCGGCACAGGACGCAAAAGCAATTTTAGATGAAGTGCAGGCACATTTTGATAATCTCTCAGCCGAAATTGAAAGCCTAAAAGCCGAAAGCGAGGAAATAAAAATGCGCGCTCCGTTTCAGATTTTAGCCGTTCACTAAGAACTTCGAAAGATGTACAAAAAATCATCAATGGAAAGGAAACATAAATATGGAAAACATTAAAGAGCTGTTAGAGAATTTTAAAAATGAGATAATCAACGAACTTCCCAAAGCAATAGTTAACGTTATGGAAATGGAAATCTCTTTTGATGATGAAATTGAGGATGCAGTAATCAATGCTATTCAGGGAATAAAAGACGATGAATCTGCAAAAGACCGACTATATGTTTTATCACAGGACAAGAAGCTGTTAGCTCCGCTTTTTAGTGCTGAGGTGCATAGTGCCAATAGTAAAAATCCTAAATCAAAGGATTTTCCATTTGTAATAACTGTTAGAAGCGGTGTGACATCGAACAATGTGTTCGGTTGGTATAAGGATGAAGAATCTGCAAAAGCAGAGCTGCAAAATATCTATAAAGCCATAAAATTCGCTGAAAAGAATCAATATGCAGTTTATGAAATGAACTGATGATTGATATGTAAAAGGCAGGTATTGAACAGTATGATGAACACAGACATACTTTTTAAAACAGACGATTATATCTTCAGCTACCGTGTTGCGGGAATTTGCATACATAATGAAAAAGTGCTTTTACACAAAGCTAAAGGTGATGAGGGTTACGCTTTTCCGGGTGGTCATGTTTCTTTTGGAGAGACAAGTGCAGAGACCCTCAGAAGAGAATTTATGGAAGAAATCGGAGCAGAGATTACGGTTGGTGAACTTAAATGGGTCGGAGAAATATTCTTCCCGTTAAAAGGTAAGCCATGTCACCAGATATGCCTTTATTATCCGGTCGAAATTAAAAATATTGATGATTTTTCAGATGATATATTTACAGGGACAGAAGAAATGCATGGGGATGATTTTCAAATTGAGTTTCATTGGATACCGTTGGTACAGCTTAATAATATAAAAATATACCCCGAAAAAGCTGCAGATCTTATGATGAAGCTTGACAGCGGCGTACAGCATTTTATTGATAAAGAAATATGATTTAAAAAGGTAGTCTAAGGAGTATTTGTTATGATTAACATTAAAAACGGCACCGAAAGCGATAAGCAGCGATTGTTAAGCAAATATCCTAATCTTGACAAATTTTTCTTCGGCGACGGGCGGCTTGTTATTGCCGAAAACGGGAATGACATTGTAGGCTTTCTTTGGGCGCATAAAAGAAAAATTTCCGCCCCTGTCGAGGCGGAAGAAATGTTTATCAACTATATTGAAGTATTTGAGCCGGAGCTGCGCTGCCGCGGAATAGGAACGCAAATGGTTCAAAAAACAATTGAAATTGCAAGAGCGGAACAGGTGTACCAAATACGCGCCAAGGTAAAAACAGAAAATATGCCTTCACACCGTTTATGGCTTAAAAATAAATTTTCAATAAGTCCCGCGCAAATGCCGGACGGTAATATTGCCGTCTCATTTGTCGGTTATGTTTTATAATTTAAGAGGTCGAGTATGGAACAAAACAACTTTATTTCTTTTGCAGATGTAAAGGCAAGCCTTTGGCAGCCAGAGGTTTTGGCACTACTTAAACCCAGTGTCTATAATCCTACGCCGGAGCGATTAAAAAGCAGGGCAGAAAAATACTCGGCGGACAAAAGAACTAATGTGTATGCCTGCAAAACAGGCGGTGTATACGCCGGTATTGTTGTGCTTAAAACGGAAAACGGCACCGCCGAAATTTTGGATATTTCCGTGAAACCCGAATACCGCAAACACGGAATCGGCAAAAGCCTTATTGATTTTGTTTTCAATCAACTTCCGATAGATACGATCACAGCCGAAACCGATGACGAGGCGATTGGGTTTTATAAAAGGTGCGGGTTTACAATTACATCGGTCGGAGAGGTTTGCGGCACTAAACGGTTTTTTTGCAAATCATCCGCTGTTTCCGAACATTACGACCTGCTTATAGACGAAAACAACGATCCCGCGCGCGACCCTTGGCCGCTGCGGGAATATATGGACAAATGGGACGGGCGACAGTTTATTGATTCGTTACAGCTGACAAAAGAAAAATCCGTCCTCGAAATCGGCGTGGGAACCGGGCGGCTCGCAGTTCGTGTGGCGCCCGAATGTCGCGAATTTTGCGGTATTGATCTTTCGCCGAAAACCGTAAAACGGGCAAAGGAAAACCTGAAAGAACAGACGAATGTAGCGCTTATTTGCGGCGATTTTATGAGCTATGAGTTCGGGCGCAAATTCGATGTGATTTATTCGTCACTCACCTTTATGCACATACGGGATAAGCAAGCAGCAATTAATAAAGTAAGGTCGTTGTTAAATATCGGCGGTCGGTTCGTGCTTTCCATAGATAAAAATCAAAGCGATACCATAGATTACGGCACACGAAAAATCAAAATCTATCCTGATAATAAAGAAGATATTGTGAAGTATATCACCCAAAGCGGAATGAATTTAATGAAAGTATTTGAAACAGATTTTGCTTTTGTTTTTATTGCGGAAATGAAACAAAATAATTCTTAATGCCGATGCATATGAAGCACCTTCTACAGCAGCTTTCATACTTGACATTTCGTTGCGTTTGCGCTATACTGATATAAACTGATACTTTATTATATCGGGGAGGCTGCTATGGACATTAAACTCTTTACCGAAATGTTAAAGGACAAGCATTTTCCGGACTATAAAAAGCTCAAATACAAGTACGGTGCGGATTTTGACAGCTTTCTTAAAACATTAGAGGAATTATATTATAAACCTTTGCCGCTTTATGATTTTGACGGCAACAATATTGTTTTTACAGAAGACTTCAATGCCGTCAATCAAAATGCGGTAAAGCTGTTATTACAGCCACAGGATAGGCATTACGGAATCAAAGCCGCCGAGGAGGAAATTATATCCACATCGGCTATTGAAAGCGTGGATTTCAGCCGTGACAGTGTGCGCAAAATTCTAAAAGGAATGGCGCCTGACGGCGAACAGGAAGATAGAATCTTGGGCATCAAGCATGGGCTTGAATTTATTGCCGATACTGCCAACAAAATAACCGAGGACAATTTATATAGGCTTTATATGATGACTGTCGGCAACTTTCTAACCAATGACGATAAATTGTCAGAGGGCAAATTTTACAGACATGATACGGTTTATGTTGTCAGCGATCATATTGAACATTCAGGGCTTGACGCTCAAAAAGTGCCTGAGTTTATGAGGTCGCTTATCGCATTTGCTAATAATGATGATGACATTAACGATCTAATTAAGGCGGCAATCATTCATTTTTACATTGCCTTTGTACATCCGTATTTTGACGGAAACGGCAGAATTGCACGGCTCGTCCATTTATGGTTTTTAATTCAAAAAGGTTATCAGTCGGCGCTGTTTATTCCGTTTTCAAGCAGGATTGAAAAAAGCCGCAAAGCATATTATGACGCTTACACGGTGATTGAGGAAAACAAGAAACTGAGCGGCAAAATAGATGTAACTCCGTTTATTCTTTACTTTATAAACAATGTTTACAATAAAATGAATGAGGATTCTGCAACCGTTGAAACCTTAACTGTTTATGATGATGCCGTTAAAGAAGGAAAAATAACCGAAAAAGAAACAAAGCTTTGGAGATTTGTGCTGTCAGCTTACGGTACGGGAGAATTTTCAACAAAACGGCTCGAAAAAGATTTCGGGAACGCCGCCTATGCAACGATAAGAGGTTTTGTTTTAAAGTTTGAGCAGTTGGGGCTGCTTTCCTCGGTAAAATACGGTCCGCGAATTAAATATAAGGTTGTAAGCTGAGGCGGTGAGAAAATGACAGGCGTGATATATGCACGGTATTCAAGTGATAATCAGCGTGAAGAGTCCATTGAAGGTCAGTTGCGTGAGTGCAAGGTGTTTGCCGAAAAGAACGGTATTCAGATTATCGACACATACATTGACAGGGCAATGTCAGCTAAAACCGATAACCGCCCAGATTTTCAAAAGATGATCAAAGACAGCGCAAAGCAGCAGTTTGAAACCGTTATTGTATGGAAGCTTGATCGCTTTGCCCGCAATCGCTATGATTCCGCACATTATAAAAGTATTCTAAAAAGAAATAATGTCCGTGTGCTTTCTGCCACCGAAGCTATTTCACAAGGCGCAGAAGGCATCATCCTTGAGTCTGTTTTGGAAGGTATGGCGGAGTATTATTCTGCGGAGCTGGCAGAAAAAGTTATCCGTGGGCAGACCGAAAATGCATTGAGTTGCCGCTTTAACGGCGGAACTGTTCCTGTCGGATATAGCATTGTAAATCAGCACTTTGTTGTTAACAATGATACCGCTCCGTTAGTTCTTTCGGCATACGAAATGTATGATGAAGGAAAGACTATGCAAGAGGTTGCCGACGATTTAAATGTTAAAGGATTGCGAAACACCAGGGGAACAAAGCTGACAATTAACACCGTTTCCAATCTGCTCACCAACAGAAGATATATCGGCGAATATTCATACCGTGATATTCTTGTTCCCGACGGTATCCCTGCTATTGTGCCGAAGGATTTATTTAACCGTGTACAGGAGCGCATTGCCAAAAATAAAAAATCACCGGCGCGGCACCGCGCAGACGAAGAATATATTTTATCAACAAAGCTGTACTGCGGAAAATGTATGACATTTATGGTCGGTGAAAGCGGAACGGCGAGGAATAAAGAAACCTATCGCTATTACAAATGTCTTTCGGCAAAGCGAAAGCGCGGCTGTGATAAAAAGGCTGTTAAAAAGAAGTGGATTGAGGATATTGTCATTGATCAAATTCTCAAATGCATTTGGGATGATAATCTGATTGATGATGTAACCGACCTTGTTATGAAAATGCAAAGGCAGGAAAACACCGCTGTATCTTTACTTAACAAGAGACTTGATGAAGTTAATAAAAGTATTTCCAATATTCTTTCGGCTATCGAGCAAGGTATTATTACAGCATCCACAAAACAACGCCTTGAAGAATTGGAAGGTCAAAAGAAAGAATTTGAAATTGAAATCGCAAAGGAAAATATTACGAGACCTACGCTTGACCGTGACCAGATTAAATTTTGGTTTCATCGTTTCAGAAAGGTTGATGCATCAAAACCGGAAAATCGCAGAAGGCTTGTTGACAGTTTTGTAAACTCGATAATTTTGTATGATGACCGAATAGAGTTTTATTTTAATTTTAAAAAGGGTGCGAAAACACTTTCTTTGACCGACTTGGAAAAAGGTTCGGTTATGCTTGACTCTCTCCCACCATTTTAAAGAAATCGCTTTTTAAGCGGTTTCTTTCTTTTTTCCAGTGTTTATGCAGGTTTACAGCTTGTCGATATGTGAAACAAATATATCGCCATATGATATTTTATTGCACTTTTTGAAATATAAATTGCCACGATAATTTGTCCTTGGTTGAATACTCTATCGAGTCCATCTTGTCTGTTGCCGCCTTGCGCATTTCCGTTAAGCACGGCCTTAACGTCTGTACGATCAGATCGTTCAAATCCTGATGCGTCGGAAGTTCGGATATTAAATCCGTGTTTCTTACAATGCTGTTCCCAACTGTCGAAAAGTATTCCGCTATCTTGTTGTACTGTTCCAATGTCAGAAGCAGATACTGAGGCTGTATAGGTTCGGTCAATGCTGCTGCCGTTTCCTCGGCTATCTGCTCTATCGGATTGTTGTTACCGCATAATCTATCGCATTTATCAGCTTCAGCTTTTTACTGTCACCGCGCAAAGCGGTGCGGTATTCTCGCTGAATGATAGATTTCTGTTTAGGCTTCTGATATGGTGTTAACACCTCTAACCCAAACCGCTGACAGATAGCATCTGACTGATGTTTAATTCGGTTATGTATTCGTCTGTAAGGAGGATAAACAGGCATAAAAAAAGACCGTAAAATCTTTATATGTAATAAAGAAACTACGGTCTATATATATGACTTTAGTTCGAGTCCGGGTGGTGAGGCAGCAATAAATTCTCATATAAAAAATGAGGTTTGATTTTGAGAAATATACGCTTCCCCGGTTCAAGTCCTTTTAGTCGAACATTCTATTGGGTTTTGTGGCCTAAAATTATCTTTTGAACATTGCCCCTAAAACAGCGAAAAACCCTTGATTTAACTGGGTTACCATAAGGATACCTTTGTTTAATCGGGCGCCGAAGGGCAGGTAGTGCATATGCACCGCCTGTCTTTCGCCTTTTTTATGCTCTTTACATTTCGGCGACATTGCCGATGTATCGGAAATAAATATCAATTTGCTGTTCGGACTTTTGCTTGTACCGTTCGGTGCGTTCGTGTACTACAATTTTGGACACGAAGGTATGCAGGATTTCGGGCGTAAGCTCTGTTATACGGGTATATTTCCGCGCAAGGCTTATGAATTTATCCACATTACTTGCCGTTTCCTTTAAGCCTTGAATTTCCTGCTCCAGAGTAGGCAGTTCAGCGTTTATACTGTTTTGCTCCTCGGTATAACCGTCAGACAGCATACGGAACTGTTCGTTATTTATCCGTCCGAGAACATTATCCTCATACAAACGCTTGAATAAGGCATTCAGCTCAGATACGCGTTTTGTCAAGCGTTCATAATCCCGTTGCTTTGCGGCAAGCTCCTTTCGATTTTCGGAGGAGTTTTTTCTGTTAATATACTCTGCAAATTCCCGTTCCTTTGAACGCGCTGCGTAAGTTATCCGCCGTATTTCTTCCAACAGAATTTCCTCCAGAACTACTTCGCGTATACGGTGAGGCGAACACTTTTCTTTTGCATTGTTACGGTAATGGGAACAGTTGAAAGAATAGCTTTTAGGATCGTCCGCGCGCCTGCGGGTAAAATACAGCTTTGAACCGCAGTCAGCGCAAAACAGCAAACCGGAAAATTTACTTGTTTCACCCATGCTTGTCGGTCTGCGCTTTCCTTTGCGTAATTTCTGTACCGTTTCCCATGTCTGCTCGTCTATGATCGGCTCATGTGTATGCTCAAAACGAAGCTGCTCTGACGCGTCTCGCTTTATCTTGCGCTTGTCCTTGTATGACGGTACGGTATAACGGCAGTTTACGGTATTGCCTATATAATCCTCTTTGGATAGGATATCCGCAACCGTTTTCGCATTCCAGTCATACGGTCGGTCGGGATCAAGATAAGTTACTGCCGTTCCTGATTTGCGATATTCATACATAACGGGAGTTTGTATTTTCATCTCCTTGAGCTTGTTTGCAATCATAGTTGGACCGAGACCGCTGACGCACATTGAAAATATTTTGCGGACAATCGGCGCAGTCTCCTCATTGATAATAATCTTCTTAGCATCGTTCGGGTCTTTCAGATACCCATACGGCGGACGGGAACCTATGCGTTCACCTTTTTCGGCTTTGGCGCGCTTTACGGCACGGATTTTTTTACTTGTGTCCCGTGCGTACCACTCGTTAAACAGATTTTTAAACGGGGCAAGCTCGTTCCCCTCTGCATACAGCGAATCGAAATTATCATTGATGGCAATATACCGTACATTATTGCGCGGGAAGTAAATTTCGGTGTAGGAGCCTACTTCAATATAATTTCTGCCGAGTCTGGACAGATCCTTAGTTATGAGCGCGGACACCTTTCCTTCTTCTATAAGATCAAGTATCTGACGGAAGGCGGGGCGCTCAAAGTTTACTCCGGAATATCCGTCGTCCACGAAAACCTGAGTATTATCAAATCCGTTTTCATTGGCGTAATTTTCAAGGATCATTCTTTGGTTTATTATGCTGTCACTGTCTCCCTGCCGCATATCCTCCTGCGACAGTCGGCAGTACAGCGCCGTTATTTTTTGGTTTGACTGTAACATTATTCTACCTCCTGATTTTAAGCCAAACCGATTGAAAGATTTGTGCGAAGAATATTTCCGCACAAGCATAATACTCCCAATCGGTCTAAATGTCCAGCAGTATTACGAGACTTTTTCAGAATCCTTCTGCAAGTCCATACCGAGAAGATATTTCAGACCGTCATCAGCCGATCGTGAAAAATTAAGGTCAAAGCAGGAATTAACAATATAGTTCATACCGCCTATTTTATATTTTTTGCTCTGCACCATTCTGTCTTCGGTAATACTGTAGAGTGTGGTGCGCCGCTGGCTAATTGCAAACTGACGGTCGTATTCACTTTCGGACGGTGTACGTAAATCCACATCCGAAAGTTTAGCACCTGACGGAAACATATCATTTTCATATACATTTTTTTTGCTTGTTTTACTCATAAAATCCTTTCTCCAACTTATAGTTGGCATAAAAACAGAGTGTGAGAATAAATATTTTCTCACACTCTTTACATTCCGCCCATAACCTGTCCGTGATTCTTTTTGCGCTCGGCGGGATAATATTTTGTTGTGCAGTCCTCCACGGGCGTCTCCTCGTCTATAATATTGCTGAGGTTGCCGATAAGATATGCCGCACCAATTCCAATATCAAGAGTATCGCCGAAGGTATCAGGGACGCCCAGAACATTTTGTCCATATGCCTCTGCATTTGCTCCTCCGCCAAAGAGAGCTTGCTCGAAAAATCCTCGCTCACTCTCCCAACCCGTCTCTCGGTATCCGTTATCAGCTGCTTGATACTCCCCGTCAGTTCCTCCGCCGATGTTTCCATCGCAGTCTGAAACTGTTCGGTCGTTTCTTCGGTCTGCTCGGTGTACTGAATCAGCACTTTCAACTGCTCGTCCATATACATTTTCAGTTCCTCGCTTGTCGTAAGCGTAGGTAGGGTTTCCTGAATATCTTTCAGCAGTTCTATTTGCGCTCTCTGCGTAGATATCAGTGCCGACCAATTCGGCTCGGTCACCGCCACGCAAGGATGAACCTTTTCGGCGGCGGTGAGCTGCTGTTGTGTTTTGGTTATAAAATCTTGCGGTGATTTGCGCTCTGTAGCAGAATTCATTTTCCATACTCTCCTTTAAGAATTTTTGATAGTGTAATTTGCTGTCCCGACAGGCTTTGCCATCGGGTGTGGTGTAGGTGATATTTTTACGGGAGTCCGTCCACTTGACACCGTAACCTTCCGCTTCCATCAGCATAATAAAATGTTCTTTCGAAACGGCGGTCTGCATTGCATTTGAAATAACAGCTTCAAGCCGTATCTTCCAACTCTCGCCTTTTTCAGCAGACCGATATTCTCTATCCGACATCGGTTTGACTCGCTCGGAACTCGGCTTGGGATTTAAAATCGACAAATCGTATTCGCGGCAGATTTTATCCGAAGCCTGCATGAGCATTTCAATCTCTCGCTCGGTGATATGAAACTTTTTGCCTGATTCGGCATTTACGCTGTTCATTATAAAATGCGAGTGGATATGGTCGCGGTCGCAGTGGGTGGACACCACGATTTCAAAGCCACGAAACTTTTCGATCTCCTGTGCAAACCGTAATGCAATTTCGTGTGCTGTTTCGGGTGATATATTTTCCTCCACCGAAAAGGACTGCACGAAATGATAGAACAGTCTGCCGTCGATTTTTCCAAACAGCTTTTTGGTATTATTGAATTCGGTATAGTCGGATTGCGGTGTGCAGTTAACACCGGTTACATACTTTTTACCGTCACTGGCAACGGTTTTCTTGTCCTGCATTGTGTATCGCAAGACATAGAGCATACCGCCCTCGGTCTGTGGCTTTTTGTAATTTACGAAATGAACAATAGCCATAGTTACCTCCTTGGAAGTTGCTCGGCAAGCAGTTCGTAAATCTTTTTAAGTTCCAGTTGCGTCGCGGTAAGATTCACGGTGTTGATCCTTCCCTGACGGGATAAAATCAAAAGCTGATTTACATTATTGCCGAGCTTTTTTACCTGTGTGGTAAGCTTGTGCAATCCGTCATAATTTATTACCTTTTTATCAATGGCGCAGAGTATGATATAGTCGGTAATGCTCATTCCGGCATCTGCGGCTTTCTTACGAATCAGAGCATCCATTGTATCGGACACTCTAAAATTAAATCTTTTAGATTTCACAAAAAATCACTCCTTCGTATAAAAATAAAGTGGGTGCAGGGCTTCTGCCCGCCCAGTTTGCGTTTGGCGTACAGCCAAATGCGATGCTGGTTCTCTCCCCAAACGGGATAGAAAAAAGCGGAAGTTTTTATCTCTTAACGAATAACGGACAGCGAATAATAACTGCACGCCAACTTTGTTTGCATTTGTGTTTGGAATGCAAACATTTTTTGTTGTAGGAAATATGACCGCACGGTTTACGAAAAATTTCCACTCGTCGTACTTTCTCAAGGTGCTACCTCCTCTCTTTCTGGGCGCAGAACCCCGTGTTTTCAGCTATCTTTTTGCCCTGTGTGGCGTTTAAACAAGGCGGTCGGGCGTTTTCCCGAACGCTTTTGAACGCTCGACAAAGGGCGCACATTTTGCTTTACGCTGTTTCGGTGACAAAAGTGACAAAAGTGACAACAATGACAAGAAATTCAGGCGTCAACTTTTATTCGTCACTAATGACACTTTCGTCACCGGCAGAGGAAATATATTTTATTTCCATGAACCTTGTACTGTTATTTCGGTAATCACGGTAGTGAACACCAAGCTCTTCAAGGTCGTACCTCCAACGCCCCATCATTCGCTTGAGTCCCTTTACCGTAACCTCACAGTCGGTATGCGTGTTGAACAGTTCCACGAACTCACTGTTACCGCCTACGAAAAATTTTTGCTCTTTCATAAAATTAACAAGGGATTCCATTTCGGGCGGCAATATTTTTTCCGGCTGTTCACGGCTGTCGGATTTTAATTCCCAAACAAAATCCTTGCTTGAAAACTTCAGTTCCAACTGCCGATACTCAATATCTCTGCCGGTACAAACAAGAGTAGCAAGACTTTCTCCACACTTACTTTTGTCCAGCACGAACACCGAATCGACTGCGCCTATTATTCCCGTAGTGCCTGACAGCTTGTTCAGCGGATCGCTGTCGCCCTGCTTGCGAAGGTGATGCACCAGCAGAAGAGAAATATTAAGCTCGTCTGCCAACTGTTTCATCTGCCGTATCTCATCATAGTCGTTACCGTAAGAGGTATCCGCACTGCTGTTACGCACGATCTGAAAGGTATCGATTGCAACAAACACAGTATCGGGATGCTCTTTAACGAACGCGCGGATCTCATCGCAGAGACCTTCGGCGAGAGTGTGTGCCGCCGTTGCAAAGAAAGCATTAGAGGGGACGTCATCTGTGATGCAATTAAGCCGTTCCTGCACACGCCTGAGAGTATCCTCCAAGCAAAGATACAGGGTTGTACCTTTGGTGGTCGGCATATCCCACACGCTTTCTCCTTTGGCGATACGGACGCACAGATCCAGCACCAACCATGATTTGCCGATTTTAGGTGCGCCGCCGAGGATGGTTATCCCTTGTGGCAGCAGAGTGTCGATACAAAACTTGGTCGGCTCCAGTCTTGTATTCATTAAGGTTTCACCGTCTATAACAGTGAGCTTCGGTTTGTTTTCATCCATCTGAAAACCTCCTTTAAATAAAGTAAGGGCGAGAGTCAAAGTTTTTTGCCTTGACTTTCGCCCTTCTACTTGTATTGTGTAAGAAAAAATGATAAAATAATAATAGTCGCATACAATTTAAAACTATTTGCTGACAATTTATAAACGGAGGTGTTCCCTTGTTCGGATGTATATCCTTTTGTATAGGAGACAAGTGCATTGAGATTAACGGTAAAAAGCTTTCCCTCGGCGACCTGACTACCGAGTTTTTAAACCTTCCAAAGGACAAATACGCCGCCATGCGCAAGCAGTTGGAATTGACGCAAAACAAGGCAAAGAAATATATTAAGAGCAAAAAACTTTCCGATTGGTACGATGCCAACGAGGAATATATTAAGCTTGACGCTATGATATGTGAGATTCCCTGTCTTGCCCTTGTAAGGGAAGAAACGGATATCTTTGAAGAAACGCGGCAATTAACAGCCCAAATGTCTATGTTTGAAGACGACGATTGCGAGCTTACCGACTATGACCTTGAGGTGCTTAATAAAATCACCGCTTATGAGGATTACCTTGAGCATCCCGAAAATTACGGCGGAACGAATAAAGAATATTACAGAAATACAGAAACGGATAAGGAGTTTTGTGTTACCTCACCTCAACCGCCGATTCCAGAACCTCCGCCCGAAAAGACACGGGCATTGCTTGTTTATCCCGGTAAGCTTGATTGCAAATGGGAGTATTACAAGAACTTCTGCGACGCATACGCACAGGCGCTTTACGATATTGAGTCCTTTAACAACACGATTATTAATTTTATAAAATTCTTTTTATCCTCGCTTAAAAAGATGAATGCAAACAATTATGTTTTGGCTCTTGAAGACTTTTTCAATTTTCCCCGCGCAGATAAAATGATTGCAAACCCAATGCGAGGTACGGGTTTGTTTACCGCTAACGACCAAGTGATTATGCGCCATATGCCGAGAGAAACTTTTGAGGGTTCGGGAGAGTACAAAATCTATCAATACTATGAGGTTGAGTCGCTGCAGGCGCTTCTTAAAATGGATTTTTACAAGGCGTTGGAGTCGGGATATATTATCCGCAAATGCGAATACTGCGGCAGATATTTTCTGCTTAAAAAAGGCTATCACACAAAGTACTGCGACAATCCTGCGCCTGACAATCCGAAATACACCTGCGCTCAGCTCGGCTATCACCGTAAAGGAATAAAAGAACTGCAGGCTGACAACCCAAAGGCGCAGTCGCTTCGCCGCTGCTATCTGCGTATCGACAAGGATTTGTCGCGGGGAGTTATTACACGCAAGGAGAAAGAAAAATTATACCGCACGGCACAGGATTTATATTACGATGCGACTACAAAATCGGGAACATCTAATGAAGAATTTGAAAAACAGCTTGAATCAAAAAATCTGTATTCGCTGTGTAGGGTGACCCGCAAAGCAAAACCGCGCGGCAGACCGAAATCTGAATAAAGCATTACGAGGGGGTGAGCTTATTACCAACGAGGAATTGATTTTAAAGTTTTATCACGGCGACGAAACCGTTGTGGAAAAGCTTTATAACAAAAATATCGGGTTTATCTACGGCATTGCAAAGGAGGTCGCCGTCAGCTTTAACTGCTATAACAAAAGTACCGACTATCCGCACAAATTAACGGTCTATTCCAAAGGCATTATGGAAGAACTCAGCAATGAAGGTATGCTTGATTTTTTCTCTTGTCTTCGTAGAAAAGAATACGATCCCGAACGGGCAAAGCTCACCACATATTTGCACCCGCGCTTAAAGGGCGCTATGTATCGGTGGATGGAAAGCAACCTCGGCGTGCTTTCCTTTGACAGTGAGACAATGGCTCAGCTGCGTAAGGTACAGAAGTTATACTTTTTCGACGACAAGGAGATATCGGAGATTGCAGAGGAGCTTGACATTTCGCTTAAGGCAGTTGCAAGGTTTATCGGTTATAACACGCATACATTATCCGTTTACGACCTTGCACCTTATGAGGACGGTGAGCCGTATGATCCTTTCGAATATCTGATGCCGGACAAGCTCACCGTATCTACGGATAAAATAGCTTATCATAATATCTGCCTGGAGCTTTTAAAGGAGTTGTTTGAGGAGCTTCCCAAAAAGGACAGGGAAATTCTCGGTCATTCCTACGCAATTTTCGGTTATAAACGCAAAGACCTTGACAAGCTCTGTCTTGAGCATATGATGACGGCAGACGGTATTATCAAAGCCCGTAAGGCGGCAATTAAAAAAATGCAGGAAAACTATCCCGAAAGCAAGCTAAGGTTATGGAAAAAGATTTATCATACAGTTATGCGAGTGGCTGAACATTTCAGCAAATAAAAGCAGAAAATCCCCCTCGAATGTGATTTCTTTCATCATCACACCCGAGAGGGATTTGAATTGTTTTTTTAGTCTGTGCATTAATAGATTCGGACACGCAGACATACTGTTATAAGATTTTAGAAGACTATCTTCCCGGATCTTTAAAAAACCAATACAGCGATTAACACAGAATTGTCAACTTCCTCTCTGCTGTCTTTGCTGTTTATGAATATATTATTTCTCCGTTAACAATCTCCCTGGCGCAATCTTGAATATTATTTGTATTTTCTACCCATTCAAACATCATCAGCCGCATCGGTGTACTCTTTACGAAGCGTTAGCCAATGCTTTTTTTAAGTTAATAAGATCACGTATATCAACGCTCTCATCACCGTTGCAATTAGCAACCGCAGGGTCGTAAGGCTTTATATCAAGCAAATCCTGGCGCAGACAAACCATGTCCGCTGCGTTGACCGTTCCGTTTTTATCAAGATCGCCGGGGTCAAATGTTCCAAAAGACGCGTAAATTACAGTCTTGCCGAACTGCTTTGAGAATATGTAGCCTTCCCTTGAATACGGTATATCGTATTTTTTGTCCCCGATGCAATAATATGCCTCGTCAACAATTTCTCCCTCGTTTGCGGGCACGGCGACTAACTTTACGGTATCTCCGACATTCGCGGCGCCGCTGTTAAGCGCGGCGTAAACAAAACCGTTTTCACACTCTCCGTGCACAACAAGCGCGTCCTCAATATTATCCGCCGCATCAGTTATGTTGAAATCGCATATTTCACCCTTTGAGCTTATTGAAAGACCTATTGCTCCGGCGTTGAATACTGTATTATACGCGTCGTCGTTAAAGGTTTTGCCGCCGGACACTCCGGTAGGCTTTTTAGTTAAATCAAATTCTGTTTCGCCGGAGGAAGCAGCCACGGCGTTGTTGTCGTCAAGCACTTCAAATTCCGCTTTTGCCTTAGTGCCCTCAACCGTGAGCTTTAATCTGATATGCGCTCCCGCAGCTCCTAATATATTGCTTTCGGCAAGCGGATAAACTGAATTAAGCGCAGTAAGATTCGGTTTGCTCCCTACCGTACCGAGGTACGAAAGGGTTCCGTCCGCCTGACGCGCCCATTTATATACAAGCAATACAATTCGACCGTAATTGCCCGTTTTATTGTCGGTCTTATAAACGCAGCAGGAATATCCCTCCATATCGTCCTGAGAATTGCCTAAACTCTGCGCACGGAAAACTATACCCGCCTTAAGCTGACCGTCGGCACTGATTTTAAATACCGCGTCGGCGGTAAAATCAGTGACTGTGGCGGAATTTAATATGATTTTTTTGCCGTTTGCGTCGTCTGCGACAAATCTATCGGTATCAAAGTGTCCGCCCGTGCCTTGCTGATAAACCGTGTAGCTTTCGGGGTTGAGCTTGTTTATATTCTCCTCTGAGGACAGAACCTTAAAGCTCACATTGGAAATACTTCCCTGACTTGTATTCTTGAAAAGACCGAAACCTCCGTAGGAATAGTAATCATCATAACCGCCCGCCGACTTGGTTAAATCAAAGGTATAGGTTCCGGTGAGCGACGCGTCCTCCTTGTTGGTTAAAACTACCGTAAGCGTACTGCCTAAAACGGTTGCTTTCATATTTACGGTCTGAGTACTCGGAGCGGCAGTACCGCATATCTCACTTTGAACATCTATGCTATCCATAACGCCTAATAACGTACACTCGGTTCCGTTTGATTTTGTACCTAACCTTGACAGAATTAATTTTAAACTGTCCGTAGTGTCGGCAACATACTCATTAACGATCCTGACCGCGTAACCGCTGACGGTGTAGCTGGTACTTCCCTTTTTGGCAATATCGGTATCCTGAACACGCAGAACAAAACCCGCTTGATTACTGCTTTTTGTTTTTGTGGCAAGTTCAATATCAGCCGATGCCTCAAGATTTTGAGCGCGTTTTAAATAAGTCGACTTTGAAAGCTCAAAATTGCTGAACTCGGCGGTACCGTTTGCGGTAAGCATAAAGCCGCCCGACGGATAATAAATCGTTCCGTTATTTAAAGGATAAGTAAGCGTTCCCGTGGTTTTTGAGCCATCTTCAGTTGCGGCGACAACATAAAAATTACGGTTATCCGCCCAGACCGAAAGAGTAATCTTTTCGTCGGTATTTCCCGAAAGAAAGCTGAAATCAGAGGTTACCGGCTTAACCGTCGTACCTGATATATAACGCACCCTTACGGTAAACTTTGAAAGCGAAGTCGCGCTGCGAACAATCATTACGGTGTATCCGCTTGTTGAGAAAGCAAAGGTTTCGGGAGTAAAGTCCTTCTGTTGCATGTGGAAGCCGAAGCCTGCCTGTATCGCTCCGTTAGATGCGCCCTTAATCGTCACCTTTGCGCTGAAGCCCTGCATATACTCGGTGCCTTTTATCCAGTTACGAGACTGTTCTCCCGCCTGATTTGTTACCGTTTTATTGTCGGTGTCAAAGACAAGAGCTTTTCCGTTCTTATTCACCTGAGTGTAGCTTACTTCGTCGTAAAGTCCGGTGATTTTGGTTTTATATGCCGGCTGATTGGCAGAATAAGGCTCTGTTCTTAAAAGGGTGGAAACAGACGAGGGAAAAGTGAATTCTCCGTCTGTCAATTTTACATTTTTTATAGTATAATTGTTTGACGAGTTATTGTAAAGCTCATAGCCGTCAAGACTTTCGCCGGAGGATTCCGCTTCGGGCAGCTTCATCGCGGCAACCTCAACATTTGAAAAGGTAAACGCGCTTTCCGCGGTATTGCTGCCGTTGTTATAATAAGCCAGCAAATATCCGTCCGAACAAAGCAGTCCCGCCGATTTTGAAAAAGCATTTTCGGCTAGCTCTCCGGGGCCTTCTGTAAGCTTTGTGAAAGAAGCCGTCGAAACTGTCGGCGCGGTATCTTCCGAATAAACGATTGCCTCGTTGGAAATCGCCACCTGAGAGCCTACCGCGTAGGAAACACGGGCAGGTGTCAAGCCGATATACCGGTCGGTCGTCTGATAAGAAATCGCCAGTCTGCCGTCCGGAAGAGTAACTACATAGGGAGACGCGCAAACCGCCTTCTCACCCGACGTTGCTTTTTGACCAAGGTTTTCGGGCTGTGCCACGGTAACAGGCTCAGTCCAATTAATGCCGTCCTGTGAAAACGACATTTTAATAACAAAGGTAGCATTTCCGGCAAGCTCCTCGCCAACCGCTGTCGACTCTATGACCATTGCGTAATTTCCGTCCGAAAGCTTAGTGACCACGCTCATACCGTCGCGTGACCCATGGGCTGTGCCGTCTTGCGCAACCGATGATTCTCCGAAGGTTTCGGTTTCGCTGTCCCACTTGCAGACCATAATATGCTGATAGGAAAGATTATTCGGTGTGGAGGTGTCAGCATAGTAAAGCAGTAAATCGTCGCCTACATAATACGGGTCAGGCTCCCAATAGCCGTAATCGGAAGTTGCCGAAGCAATCTCCTCAATTGTTCTTGAGGTTTCCTTAGCCACCAGATTACTATCGCCCCAAGTCTCTCCTCCGTTACTGCTAATTCTGTAAGAAATTGAAGAATAATATGTATTAAAATTGTACTTGTATGTGCCGTCGCTGTTTTTCGAGGTATAGGTATTATAACGGTAAAACACCATCAGTCTGCCGTCTTTAAGCTCTATAATATTAGGATTCTGTGTTTCAAGACGTCCGTATTCCTCGTGCGTGGTATTTTCCTGAACAAGAACCGGCTCGCCGAAGCTTATTCCGCCGTCGGTGCTTCTGACAAAATAAATTCCGTCCCCGGATTTATAGTAAACACCCACTACGTCGCCGTTATTAAGCCGCTTTGCCCGAAAATATCTGCCGGATTTTGAAACCTCTTTTGTAAACGACCAGGTATA
>ULQP01036613.1_pt1 | contig 21811 bp, 14 predicted proteins | sample 1954571 | NCBI WGS metagenome assembly ULQP01 (sample SAMEA4835657, study PRJEB28245) | human gut metagenome | biome: gut microbiome; material: fecal sample | place: Denmark | collected 2008 | reverse complement strand
GTTCGTATCTGCGCGTTATGGCCCGCCAATACCACCCCGGTGTTCTTGAAAAATAGCTTTATAGCTATTTTTCGCTTACAAGGTGTTTTTCCGCCGCGCAGGCATGGGAAAAACGAAAATGCGGCGTTACCGCCGCAAATATAAATTCATGAGTTTATCGACAGACTTAAACCTGCGGTTTCCGAAGAAGCCGCAGGTTTAATTTTATAATTTTTTAATCATTTCGGGGTGTGTTTCTTTTAGCCATGCAACATATTCGTTATAATACTTCCCCGCTTTATCATAACCGGTATAGGCTATGCTATCGGGTTTGCTGAAAAGTCCCTCGAAAATAAATACGAGAATGTTATCGACATAAGGCGACACGGCGGCAAGCTGCTTTTTAAGCCTGTCAAAGCCTGCGGGAATAAGCGGTGTTTCCGCCACATTGTCCTTACCCTCCCAGGTAAAGGTTTCAACATCCGCCCAAAGCTTTCTTTGCGGAACCTTATCGTGCACGCGGCGCAAAATTTCAAAGGCGCGCTCACTCTCATCGGTATTCATGGCATAGCACCCAACCGTGTCCTGATAAGCCACAATATCAACATCGAGTTCCTCAAGCTGTTTAATAAACCTTGCGTCATCGGTTGCGGTGCGGGTGCCGTAGGGCGCGGTTAAAAATTTTGCTTTGGGCGTAAGCAATCTCGCCTGCTTGCTTGAATCGTTTATGTATTTCATAAAATGATCGGCAAAATACGGCGAAAGATAAGACTCCCAAGCCCAGTACCAGCCGTAAAAGCTTTTGTGACCGCTGTATTTCTCCGCTACCTCTTCAAGCATGGTGTATCTGCCCTTTAAGGATTCGGGATAAAACATTTCGTCTATCTTAAAATAGTATTCGTCATGATAATAATCGTTATTTAAAAATACATTTATGCCGTACTTATCGCATGCGGTCATGACCGCCTCGAGCGGATCTGCGGACGCCATCGGATATTTCGGCAAAACCTTTGAGTCGTAAACCGCATATCCGTGCGACGCAACATTGCACATTACAAGATATTTCATTCCGAGCTCCGCCATATCCTTAATAAGCGCGTCCCACTGCTCGTCAGTGTATTTTATGCAGGCGTCATTCCAATAATAATGGCGCCTGTCATACCAATAAATAGAAAACCAGCTTCCTACTATCGGCTTTATAACGGAGTTTTTATCTCCTATATTCAACATACCTTAATTACCCCTTAAAATTTGCAAACATTTTTTACTGCCTGCGCCTTAAAGCGTTCAAGCAGATCGTCAATTTTAAACTCTTCAATACCGTTAAGGTAAGAAAGAACCGTATTGTTAAACGGCCGATACCAATGCTCCGGCAGGTTTTTCTTACCGATTACCGCGCCCACTATGCTTGCTGCGGTAGCCGCAGTGCAGTCGTTATCAAGCCCCATGGCAACGGTGTTTGATATGACCTTTGTGAAATCCCTGCCGCCCAAATGAATACCGAATACGGTAAGGCAGGCGTTGTTAAGCGTATGGGCAATCGGCATATCGGGGAAGCGCTTGTTTACCGCTTCTCTCGCTTCAAGATAGCTGTGGATATTCGGGCATTCCTTAAACGCCCATCTGAGCGACTTCGCAAGCAGGCAGTCCTGCGGAATTTCATTCATTGCAAGCTTGAGCGCGTCCATCGGGTCGTCCACACAAAACGCTATCGCTTCGGCGGCGGCAAAATACATAGCCCCATACACTCCGTTGCGGCGGTGGGTAAGCATTGCGTCCCTGTATGCAAATTCGGCGGCAAGCTCGGGATGACCGGGCGCCATATATGCCCACGGATCGGAGCGTATATCCGCGCCTATAAGCTGCAAATACGGGTTGTGGTCAAGCGCCGCTGCCTCGCCCTTCAGTCCGTTTTTAAGGTTACGAAGAGCCGCTTCCTCCGCCGTATAGCCGTAAGGAATATATTTAAGCCAGCTGTCCCCTACATTTTCGGTTGTAAAGTTCCTGCCGTACTCCTCCATAATAAGCAAGCCTTCCATGGTATACATTATGTCGTCGTCAACAGGTGCAAAGCGCATATTCCCGCGCGTATAGTCCTCAATCGGGCTTTTCCAGTAGCGAAGCGATCCGGGAGTACCGGGCGCTTTTGTCCAATAATCCGTCGGCGGGAATTCATCGCCGTTTGCCTTTGCAAGATTCTGCATATCCTTTATTTCATAGCCCTCTACAATAGAGCCTAAAAGGCAGCCCGCAATTCTTCCCAAAAGCGCGCCCGCCAAGCGATCCTCGTAATCCTCGGGCAGCCCTTCGCAATAAGCGCGCTTGCCGCCCGCCCTTAACGCCTTAATTTCGTTAAGACCGTCCGGCTCGTTTTTAAGCAGCTCCTTATTCATAGGCAGCTTTAAAATTTTATCTATCGCCTCTTCAAGATATTTTGCGGTACCGCCCATTATGTCCTCGATTCCGTCCGCCTGATATTCGGTCATAAGGCTCGCGTATTCGTTAAGAATCGACGATACCCACCAAATATTTGTATAACCCTTATATGACATATATTATTCCTCCGTTAAAGAAAGCTCTTTTCTGATCATCTGTGCCGCCTGCCTTGCACAGAGCATATACCCCTCTTCGGTCAAATGAAGCTTATCGGGGCATTTATAATAATTCTCGCCCTTTATTGCTATTTCATAAATATCGTTTACGGGTATTTTTTCCGCGCTCATTAACGCCTTTGCAGCGCTGTTGTAGGAGCGCACCCAATCGTTATCGTATGAAATATAGCAGCCCGTATCGGTGTTATCCATTGCTGAGCCCTTTTCAAGCACGGGCGGCGTTGTGGCAAAAATTATTTTATCGGCGTTCTGCCTGCAAAGCGCTATTATACGGCGCAAAAAATGAAGATATTCATCGATCGGCGTCATTGCCTCGGTCATGGGAGCTTCGACATTCATATCCCAATAGCCGTTGTTCCAATGCACCAAATCAAAATGACCGTACTCCTTAAACATTTGGTTTGCCTGCCACAGAGTATAAGAGGCAAAGCGGCCGTTATCGTCGCTGAATATGACCGCACATTCGTCCTTCAGCAGCTCTTTTAACTGATATTGATAGCCCATCCGAATGGAATCGCCGAGCAAAAGTACCTTTTTCATAGCTTCTCCTTGGTTAAAAAACGGCGGTTACCGGTCAGAAAGCCCTTTCTATTTCCGGAACGTCGCCGATTTTAATATTTATTACTCTTCAGTGCCGTGCTTTTTCTTAAAATAAAGGAAGTACCAGCAGCCCGCTCCGACACCTACAGCCGCGACCGCGCCTGAGGTTATCCACAGCCATAAAAGACTGCCGCTATTTTCGGTTTTTGCTTCCGTATCGGATGATGATGCGGAAGAACCGGAGGAAATTTCCTCGCTTTCTGTCGATGAATCCGTTACCGAGGTATCGGAAGAAATATCGGACGAAGCCTGGCTTTGATTGGGAGACGCAGTGCTTGAAACGGCGGAGCTTTGTACATGCGAGGTCGTTCCGCCCGACGGCTTACTGCTGCCGGAGCCGGATGACGCGCTGAAATCGCCTGTGAAGCCCATTTCGTCAAACCATATGACCGAGCCTGCCTGACGCTTATAGTTGCCCATACCGAACTGCACTACCTGCATTTGCTTGCCGTAAAAACGGTCGTTAACGGTATCTCCGTTCCAATCGCAGTAATCAAACGCGCTCAGCGGCATTTTTATCCAGCCGCGGTAATTAACGGGAAGATAAAAATCGGTTTCGTTGGTCGCCTGCTTTGCCCAGCCGCCTTTTCCGTCTTCATAAAGGTAATAGCCGCCCTTTGCGCCGCTTTTCGGCTTCCATGCGGTAGAGGCGTCGGAGGTTACAGAGCCGTCAGCCAAAACATTAGCCTCTTGAATATAAAGTATAATTCCCTTTTGGTCGGTGTAGCCGTCCTTAAAGCCGGTGGTATCGCACCAGAACATAAAATCGGTAGCGCCGTATACATTTACAAGCTTTTTCTGACCGTATCTCACATTGAAGGAGATCGGGCAGTAAGCGCCGCCCTCCGGTGACTGATCGGTAACCGACAGCTTAAGCGCATTGCCGCGAACGGCATTTGACGAATCGATAGCGAGAGTATATGTAAGACCCACGCCCTGTGCGTCGATGCACTTTTCGCTTTTGGAATCGCCTACTGTATCGGTGCGGGTGCCTACCTTTGCGTCCCCGCTTTGATATGTGCCGGGCGTAGTATCAAAATCGAAAACCGGCTTGAAATTTTTATCGGTTATCTGAAAGCTTGAAGCCGCCGAAGCATTAAGTCCGCCTATAGCGCTTACCGCCATAACCATACTTAAAGCCGCAGATAAAAGTTTACCTGTTCTTTTCATAAATAAGAGCCTTTCCTTCCTTTAGAACCGCGTATATTTTTTGTGCGGTTTCCAAACTGAAAATTATTTGAGTACAAAAGTGCTTTTTTCGGATTCGTTGCCCGAACAGTCAACAGCGGTAACGCTGTATGTTATCTGACCTACGGTTTCAAGAATCGATTTCGCTTCCCAATCGCCGGTCGATGTATCAATCTTCGGGGCGGTGGGAACATTGTCGCTTAAGCCTGCGCGGATATTTTCTATAAGCTTGCCCTCGCGGTAAATGTTATAGCCGCAAACGCCTATATTATCGCTCGATTCGTTCCAGTTAAGTATCGCGGCGTTGTTTTGAAGCTCGACCGTAAAATTTGCGGGAGCTGTGGGCGCTTCCGTTTCAAGCTTACCGTTTTCAATATAATACCTGTAAGCCTTGTCATAGCCGGGAATTGTATTATACGGGCTGTAATAATGCGAATACGCAAAGGTTATGGTTTTTTCGCAATACTTTGCGGCTATTTCCATTTGCTTTGAAAATCTGCCCATATCCGCCGTGCAGGCGTCTCCCTGGACGGTATAATCAAAATCCTCGCAATTTGCCCAAAACTTAATTTTACCGGTTTCCGCAACCGCCTTTGAATAAGCCTCAAGCCATTTATCAAGATACTGAACTTTAGTGCCGCCCGCTCCTACGGAGTCCATAGGGCATAATATATCGCCTTTTCTGAAATTTGTCTTTTTAATAAGATCGCGCCAGAATTGGTAATTATCGTCTGCCGAGCCTAAATCGGTATTGGCAAACGGACTGAACATAAACGGCATATCGGGGCTTAACTTACTTAAGTAATCGAGCGAGATATTCATGCCGTCCGATAAAACGCCGATAAACTTATCCCTTACGGCAGAGGTCGCTTTAAAAATATCGGCATTCCATATTTCGGGATTCCAGTACCAGCCGTAAAATGTTCCCTTATATTTTTTGTAATAGTTTGAATACAGCTCGTTTGCAATGTCGTTGCAGGTATTCATAGCCGAGGTGAGCCATTCCTTGTCGTAAACAAATTTATCCCACCAGTTTTCGTCAAGACTCATACCGACGAAAACCTTAAAGCCGTACTTTTTACAGTTGCGAAGGGCATTTTCCACGGTATCGCTGCCGAGGTATCCGTCCTTTAAGCCGTCAAGCTTTGAAGGATAGTATGTTGTCCACGCGCCTGCGGTGCTTTTGACCGCGGTATCGCCCAAAACTATAATGTCCATGCCGAGGTCTTTAAGATTTTTAAGCTCCTTGCCCCAGCGCTCGTCGTCCCACGGGTTGCAAAGCCACGACTGAATAAATGTTCCCGAAAGCTTCACCTTATCGGCTCCCTTTGTAAGCTTGTTATTCGTTTCGGTGCCGCGCTTACCGCCGGAAGCACAACCGACGGTAAGCAGCATAAACGCTCCGACAAGAGAAATACTTATCAGTTTTGCCAGCTTGTTTTTCATTATCAGGTTTCCCCCTGCCGGAATATCGGCCTTGATTATTTCTTAAAGGTAAGCTTCTTTTCTCTTGAAATGAATACTACCGCCGCACCGGACAGGCAAAGAAGCGCCGTTGCCATGTAGGGCAAGGTATCGCCGGTCTTCGGAACATCGTCCTTACCGTTCGAGTCGTTTTTAATGCCGGTGGTGTTGTATTTCTTGCCGCCGTTATCGGTATTTCCGCCGTTGTTGCCGTTTCCGCCGTTATTTCCGCCGTCATCGAGAGAGCCTGTAAAGTCCTTATTGGCGAATGTCCACACCTTGGCGGGAGATACCATATTTTCAACCTCTATCTCAGAGGGATAAACGCTTATTCTGGTATTGCCGTTTTTATCCATCTGAACAAACATCATATCCTTTTCGCCGCAGCCCGTTCCTACCGAAACATAACCGCCGTCTCTCCAGATATCTGGTGTTGCGTGCGAATGACCCGCAAAGTAAACAACATTTGAATACTTCTCAATAACCGGGCCTATTGTGGTGCTGTACCAACGGCTCTCGGAGAGATCGTCCTCATCGTCTATAACCGTACCCTTAGGCTGAACATGGCTGTATACCACTATCGGCATATTCGGGGTATCCTTTTCGGCTTTTTTCAGCTCGCCGTCAAGCCAGTCAAGATCGGTAGATACATGGTTGCCGTCGATACCGTAAACGGATATAAAGTGTATGCCGTTTATTACGGTGTGGTAATTGCCTCTTGTAATCTGTTCTGTAGTATTTCCTGCTACCGGGTTTTGATAAACAAAATTACCGAGCAGATCGCGGAAAGAGTTTCTTCCGCTGAATGCGCCGTCAAAATATGCGTCGTGATTGCCTATTGCCGGTAAAAACGCGGTTTTCGCAGGATCGAGGTTCGCGTCAAGGAACTGTTTAATCCTTACATATTCCTTAAGCGGAGCAGCGTCGCCTAGGTCGCCCGCTACCAATACCGCAGCAAGCTTATCCGAACCGCCTGCAAGCTCCTTAGCCTTTTTAAGATAGTTTACAAAGTAGGTATCATGATTGCTTTCGGTTGCCTTTATATGAATATCCGACATAGCCGCAAAGCTGATAACAACATTATCACTGTCAAATTCGCCCTCAAATTTAACGCCGTGGTAGTTTTCGGTCGAGGGCCCTGTCACTACATCCGCGGGAGTCGCCTTATTCGCATTTGCGGAAAGCGCCTTAATCTGCTCCTCCGAGAATGACTTTGAATAGATCTTCACATAGCTCACGCTGCCCTTCATACCTTCGGAGAACGCTCCGTTCGCATCCGGCTTACCGCCTACATAAAGAACGCTTACGTCGCCCGTCAGATATCCGAGCTCACCGGGAGTTACACTGTCGTTTTTCTCGCCGTTTACATAGTAGTAATATGTGCCGCCGTCATATGTCACCATAACATGCATCCATTTGGCGGTCTCAACTGCCGTAGCCTCCGAGCCTTTTAGCCACAGCTGTCTGTAATTTCCGTCGGCTTCCTTTTTGCCGAAGAGATAATGCATTGAATTTTGGTAAGTACCCATAAGTCCGAAGCCGCTGCCCTTATCCATACAGCCTACAATGGCAGAGCCGTATTCATTGGTGGTCGCGGGAAGCTCGTCAAGCTTTACCATCGCTTCAAAGGTATAGCCGTTTGCCATCTTGGCGTAATCGGCTTCGGTCATTTTGTAGCCGAGACCCGAAATACCGTCAAATTTTGCTACCGTTCTGTTAAGCGCCGCATCCTTTTCAAGCTTAACGGTGCTGTCGCTGTTATCTATGAGAGCAGCCGCGCCCGCAACCTGCTGCGCCGTATTGCCGTCCGAATAATCTGCGCAGAAAATATCTGCCGCCATAGTCTTTCCGCTTGCTTCCTTTGCGAGTGCTTCGGCTTCCGCCGCAGAGGCTGCCTTTGAATACATTTTAAAGTAAGCCACGCTGCCGCGCACACCCTCGCCGAAATTACCGTGGTTGGAGTTGCCGCCTATGTAAAGCACCTGATCGCCGTCGGACGGGAAGCAGGGCTCATAAGACTCTGTGCTTTGCGACGAATAATCATACAAAACGCCGTTAATATACATTTCGGTACGCCCCGTAGCGGGATTGCAGGTTAAAACCGCATGTATCCATTTGTTGAGCGCAAAGCTGTCCCCTACGCTGTTGCTGTTGAACCAAGCCTGACGGTAATTATCGTTCTGCTTGTTTTTCTGATAATATACAGCACCGTGACCGCCGTCGGAATTGACATCGAGTCCGAAGCCGTTATTGCCGTACATATCGCCGAAAACAAATGCCTTTGTGCCGTCTGTCACCTTAAACATAAGCTCTACGGTATATCCGTTTTTTGCAATAAGCTCCAGGGTTTCCTTAGGCAGCGTATAGCCGTAGCCCGAATTGCTGTCGAATGCCGCAACGGAAGCTCCCATTGCCATATCGGGCTGTATTTTAACGGTCTTACCCGATTCCTCTACCAACGCCGGTTTTCCGGCATCGGTAATCTTGTTTGCCGCAGAGCCTGTGGAATAATCGATATCGATTATATCCGCCGTCATTCTGCTTTCGGCACCGGCATTCAAGCCTAACCCGACCATCGTGCTGAGTATTAAACACAGCGATACGACTGCCGCCCAAAATGCTTTGAGTTTTTTCATTTTCTTTCCTCCTGAAATTTTTATAGGACAATTTTTTATTGTCAAATCGTCCATCAATTGTGCTGGCTTTATTATACATTTTAGTAAGAATATAAACAATATTTTAATCTTACCCCTTTGTTGTCTATATTTGAGGTGGGTTGATTTTACCTGCCGAAGGTGTTAAAATATAGAAAAAACAAAGGAGCAAAAGCTATGCTGAAACCGAAAAGACTGTGTGCGGGAGATACCGTTGCCGTAATTTCCCCATGCTTTGCAACGCCTGCCGAGAGACTGCCCGATATATCAAAGACAATAGAAAATTTGGGTCTTAAAGCACGCTTCGGCAAATATGTTACCGCCGTAACCGACGGCTACTGCGCCTCCGCCCATGAACGCGCAGAGGATTTTAACAGCGCCGTAAAGGATAAAAACATAAAAATGATACTCTTTGACGGCGGCGAGGTATGCAACGAGCTTTTGCCGCTTATAGATTACGCCGCGATAGAAAAAAATCCGAAAATTATATGCAGCTATTCCGACGGCACAAGCCTTTTAGACCCTATAACCGCAAAAACGGGACTTGTTACATATTACGGACAGGGTACCTTGAGCACGCTTTATTCTCAATATAACCGCGATTGCTTTAAATCCGCCTTTTTTGAGAATGCCGTGCTCTCGTATAAAACCGCAAGGGGACTGAAAAAAATATACGGCGGAACGGCAAGCGGCAGGCTTATAGGCGGTTATCTGCTTAATTTTTCCCTGCTTTGCGGTAATCCTTATTTTACCTTTGACGGCAATACGGATTACATTTTGTTTTTTGAGGACAATATTGCCTTTAACGGCGCTCCTGCCGTTAGCAGATATATAAGCAACATAGAGCAAAGCGGGCTTTGGAAAAGTATCAAGGGCATTTTAGCAGGTAACTACTCAAATACCGAAAATGAGGAATTTGACCGTCTGCTTAAAAGATTTGCGGATAAATGGCGTTTGCCGTTTATTAAATGCGATGATTTCGGTCACGGCGAATTTCAGGCGATACTGCCTATAGGTCTTGACTGTGAAATAAACGCCGACCGCGGTACGATAGAATTTAAGGAAAGCTTTACAATATAAATTAAATTCCATTCGGGCAGCATAAAGCCGCCCGAATTTTTATTGTGTTTTTCAGCTTTGCGCCGCTTCGTTGGCGTCCTCAATATATCCCTCGTAAATGGGCTTTATTGAAGAAAGGCTTGTTTGAATATTGGAGCCGCCGCAAACCAGATCAAAATACTCGCTGCCGTTTTTAATTGCGGAATCATAGAAGGTATCGTTGAAAATGCTCTTTCCGAGTTCCTTATAAAGGCTTAAATTTTCCTCGGGTACTTCCTTATTTTTCTCTTTTGCCTCTTCGGCAGCAGACTTTAATATCATTTCTATAAGCTTGCCCGCATGATACGGATTTTTACTGCCCGTGCCGATACCGTAGCCGCTTGCATGCGCAACATTGGTCTTCTCGGTGTTGTTAGGCCCGTAGGGTGTGGGAACTACGCCGTACTCAAAATCAAACTGCTTTGCCTTTTTGGCGGGGATTATATTGTTGGTTTCAGACCAGCTGTATTCCTGTAAAAACGCGTTTCTGCCCTGATAGAAGCTTGTATAAATATTATCGCCGTCGATTCCTCTCCATTTGGAGGTGTAATACATATCCTGAACGAATTCGCTTGTCTGAACGACTGCGGGATCGCTTAAATTAAGCTCATATAAGCCGTTTTCGTTTATTTTGCAAAGCGCGGTATGGTTAGCCCCGAGCCAAGCCCACGGATACCAGCAGCAAAGTCCCCAACGGTCGGTGTTTCCGTCGCCGTCGGTATCAACGGTGAGCGTTTTGCACATCTGCTTGAAGGTATCAAATGTCCATTCGCCCTTCTTGTAAAGCTCCATCGGATCGTCAAGCCCCGCCTGATCCAGCATATCCTTGTTATAATAAAGCACAAGCGGCGAAACATCGGCTACCGCGGCGCAGTATATCTGATTTTTAAAGGAGAAAAACGACTCGGACGCCGAGCGGCTCATATATTCGGAATTTGTATCGATATATTTTTCTATCGGCTGGGGATAACCCTTCATTGCGAAAAGCGGATACTCCGAAACCGAGCCGAAAATAACATCGATGGGGCTGCTCGAGGCGCTTGCGGACAATACCTTTGTAGTCCAGGTATCATAATCGGCGGATACGACCTGCACCTTTACGCCGTACAGCTGCTCATACTCGGTTATGGCTTTGATTATCGCGTCGTTCTTGTCATCTGTTCCCTGCCCCGGTCTTATAAAGGTAAGATCCGCTGCCGCCTCGCCGTTAATAGAGGTGTCCTCAAGCTTTTTAACGGCGTTTTTTGAAGAACCGCAGCCGGCAAACAGCCCTGCTGACAAAACTGCCGCAAGTGAAGCCGATAAAATTTTAATGCCTATTTTTTTCATTTAATTTCCCTCCGAAAATAAATTTTATCCAACTATACCTGTGCGCTCAACGCTTTCGGTAAATTGTTTTTGCAGAATAATATACATAACAAGCAGCGGCAGCATAACCAAAATACAGCCGCACTCAAGCACGCCGTCGCGCATGAGCATAAGCTCCTGGCTTGTAATGCTTGAAATGCTCCCTGCGGTTATATCCAGCATACCGTTAAGCATGGTAAGGCTTACGGAAAGCGTTTGCTTATCCATTAGGAACATTGAGGCTTCATAGTAATTGTTCCAGTACCAAACGACCGAAAACACAAGCACCGTTACAATTGCGGGCTTTACATTCGGCAGCATTACGCTTGTAAAGGTCTTGAAGCTGCCGCAGCCGTCTATAAGCGCCGCCTCCTCAAGCTCCTTGGGCATATTCCTGAAAAACTGCCGCATTATAAAAATGTAAAGACCCGAGCGTATGCCCATACCGAATGCCGCCGTTATGTAAAACGGCCATCCCGTGTTGAGCAGATTTATATGTTCCCCGCCGCTTACCGCGCTGTATATAAAGCCTATACCGAACATATTAAAGCTTTGAAAATTTGCATAAAGCGGGACTATAAGGTTTTGTATCGGCACAATTATGGTAAATATCAGGCAGCCGAACAAAAGCCCGCGCTCCTTAAACTTAAACCTTGCAAAGCCGTAGCCCGCAAGCAGTGTTGATACCATCTGCAGGCACACGCTCGGTATTAAAATCAATAGCGTGTTTTTAAGCGAACCCCAAAATTTAAGAGATTTTATCGCCAGACTCATAGCCTGCGTGCTGTAATGCTTGGGCAGCCATATTACGGTGGGATCGTATACATCCACCCCCGCCTTAAACGCACCGCTTACCATAAACAGTATCGGGTAAAGCATTACATAGCCCATTCCTATAAGGAAAACAGCCCGCAGCAGATTTTTAAAGAACGAAACCGTTTTTTGCTTTGCGGTCTCCTTTTTGTGTTCTTTCAGCACCGTGGTGTTTTTAATTCCCGCGGTCAGCATAAATATCACCCCCGTCAATCAACCTGATAGTAGACCTTACGCGATATAAGACCGCCCACTATTCCGATTATCACAAGCACGCACACAAAGTATACAAGCGCCATTGTGCTTGAATATTCGTAATAACCGAGGTTAAGCTGCTCCTCGATAAGTCTCATCACCGAGTTGCTGTAATCCGTAAAGGAATCTATTACCGTATATATAACCGTAACAAGTATTGTGGGCGAGACGGTAGGAAAGGTTATTTTCCAAAATTTTTCCCATTCGGTAGCGCCCTCCATATCTGCAGCCTCATAGGAGCTGCGCGGTATGTTGTTCACCGCCGCCAAAAGCAAAAGAATCTGCACACCCGATTTCCACGAAAGGTCGAAAAGCTGATTTATTATATCGGTAAAGCTTTTCATAAGCTTATCGGGAAGACCTATTCCCTCAAGCAGGGTCTCAAATGAGGTTGCCTTGAATAAATAGGTCGTTTCGTTGCCGCTTATTCCGCTGCCCATAATATTTTCCTGCAAAACGGTTATTACCACGCCCGAAGAAATTATTACCGGCAAAAAGAATATTGCGCGCGCAAGGGTTCTTCCCTTATATTCTCCCCTTAATATCAGCGCCACAAAAAGGCTGAAAAACACTATTATGAGCACGCGCGGAAACATACCTGCAAGAGAGCTTGAAAGCACCTTTAAAAAATCAAGATCGGAAAACAGCTTTTTGTAGTTCGCAGTACCCACAAAGCTTAAATTAACGCCGTTTTCACCGAAGGCAAGCTTATTCAGCGTATAAACAACGCCCTCGATAAACGGTATCAGAAAGAAGCAGATAAAGCCTATAAACCACGGAAGTATATAAAGTCTGCCGGTCATTGCGCGTTTTCCCGCAAAGGAAAGACCCGACCCTTTTCTTTTTATACTCATTGCCCTTTCCCTCCGTTTACGGTATAGCCCATCGCCGGTATTTTTTCGCCGCTTACTTCCGCTTCGCTGTCATTATAATTTACCGTTACGGTAACGCCGTTATCGTAGGCTGTTCTTCTTACTCCGTCAGACAGCACGGTATGCTCTTTTATCTTCGCGTTTGACACGCTTTTTAAAACACCGCTGATTTCCTTATAGGCTTTCGCCGCCTTTTCCGTCCACTCGCCGTACATATCGGCATAAAGCGTATAAAACTGTGTGTTGTCAATTTTATCGGAATTGCGGGCTATGACCTCAAGCTGCAGCGAAGAGCCTGTTTCAAGCGCGGTAAGAACGCTTTTTTCAAAATCGCCCGTTTTGTTTGCAGGCTCCATAGCGTACGGTATAAAGCCGTGTATAACGGTCTGGTAAAACGGCACGGCGTAATCGGTTATACCGTATCCGCTTGACTGCGTAGGAAGAGAAGAAATTTCATCCGCATATTTAAGCGCATATGCGTTAGGAGCGCTTAAAAGCATGCTGCCCGCGGAATTTTTAAGCTCCTCAAGCGATTTTTCAAAAAGAGCCTGCGTGCTTACCCTGTCCATGCCCTTTTCGTTATAGCTTGAATAAAGCTGCGTGCCGAGCGTATCGCACGAAACGCCCGAAACGCCTGATTTTTTAAGACTTGCGGCAATTTTTGACGCCGCTTTATTTACCTTTACGGGATTTAAAAGATACCAAAAAGCGTCGGTTTCCTTTTTTTGCAGAGTGCTTAAGGAATACTGATATTTAATAACGGGCGACTGATTGAGCATTTTTGCCGAATCCATTGTTTTAATATATCCCAATCGGCTTTTATACATATCGGTTATGTTAATGTCGAAATATCCGTTTATACCGTTATCCTTCAAATAACCCGTAAGCTTTTTAAGCCCCGATTTTCCGCCGAGCACTCCAGAAGCCGCAGCCTTCAAGGGTATTTTGCCTTCGGGGCCGCCCTTTATCCAGCTGTTGTATTTCAGCACGGTGCTGTCAGCCCCCGCAGCCTTTAATTCCTTCAGAATATTAACGGCGTCGGTGTACTTTGTAAGCGCAATTTCGGATTTAACGGGAAAACCGAGTATATGCTTTACGGCGTTTACAGAGCCGTAGGCGTTAACAAAAAGCGGATAATAGCCTTTAGTTGTTTTCTCATTTAAAACCCCGCTTTTAACTAAATAATTCTGATAGCAAAGCGCCATATCGGTATATCCCGCAGCGGGCTCTAAAAGAAAGTATGTTACGGAAAGCTTATCAAGCTCCGGAGCCGAGTTTTCAAACACGCGCACTTCCTTTTTGTTCCAGGATTTATCGTTAAAGGAAGCCATTGTGCTGTCGCGGTAAATAAATTCGGTGTAAACCGAATTGTAGCCCTCGGTAGCCGATGTGACCCGAGCGTTTACAGAGCATCTTGATTCGCCCGAGGTAATAACCGCAACGCTTGAGCCCTTCGGCGCGGATGTGCCGAACACAGGCAGCAGCGCGTTTTCCGTGTGACCCGACGCCGCGGTAATATCTATTGCGCCGTCCCTGCCGTAAATATACTGCTTATAGGTTTTATAAGCCGATTTTCCGTTATTAAAGTTAATAATCGCTCCGCACCCGTCGGGCACGAAAAGAAAACCGTTTTCCTGTTTGCCGCCCGCATTGAAATACGGCAGCAGCGCCCAGCCCGTAAGCCTGTAGGAGGAATCCTCCTCCTTGATATCCTTAATAATGACCGAAGCGGTAAATTCGTTGCCGTTAAGAGTATAATCCACCGGTACGGTTATTTTGCATTTCGGAAAATAATAGCTTGCCCTTACGCCGTCGGTGATTTTTTCGCTTGTAAGTCCGCCCTTTTTAACGCAAAACGCCGCCGAGGAAAGCTCGTATATGTTTCCGCTTTGATCCGCATATTTTATTATAAGCTGCGAATCGTAATTCATTTTTATATTGGGCTTTATGCTTTCGTCCATATCAAAATTTTCGGAGGTCGTGCGCCATTCGCTGCCGTTTTCACCGTTTCTTATAATAACGGCGCCGCTTTTTTCATTAAAGTGAAGCGACAGCGCACCGCTTGCCCGAACGCTTTTGAAGCCCTCGTATGAAGCGTCTTCGGCGTTTGTCGGCGGTATTCCTACCGCAAAAGCGAGGCAAAGCGCCGATAGCACGCCTATTAATCTTATAAATTTTTTCAAGCAGCTCACCCCGATTTAAATTCGCATAAGAACTTCGTTAAACAGCGTTACAATAAAGCTTATAAGCTGTGAAAGCATACTGTATGCCATTGCGTACAGCGCCGCTACAATAATTACGCCGAGCAGCGTTATCAAAACGGCAAAAACCGTTTTACCGAGCGTAAACTGCTGTACCTCGCGTATTGCGTTTATAAGACCTATCGCAACCCAAACATATACTCCGTAAACCGCAACAAAGTAGAATGTTCCCTCATCGTAAACCAAAGCATTGCTTATAAGGGTGAGCGGTATCATAAACATCACATACGGCATGAGCGAATACGCGCAGGATATCCAGATGTTTTTAAGCTTTCCCTCGCCGTCCATGAGCGTTCCCACCGCCCAGTTGCAAAGCACCGTAACGGCAAATACGCCCACCGTGCCTATAAAAGTATAAAAGATATTAAAATCGCTCGTCCCCGATGATTTTGAAAACAAAAAGCTTGTATTTTGCCGAACAAATATATTGACCGCAAAGAAAAGCGCAACTATTATATTAGCCGCCGCCAAAGAGCCGCGTCCCGATTCTCTTAAAGAATACTGCCCCTTAAACGGGTGCTTCATAACATAAAACGGATAGCGTTTTACCGATATATCCAGGTAATAATCGCTCACAAGTTTTTTCGCTCTTACCCGCTTTAATACGGCTGCCGCGGCAATAAGAATCACAAAGCCCGCCGCTATATAAACAAAGGCGTTTTTCAGCAGCTCGGAGCGGTATTCGTAAAATGAGTTTGAATAGCTGATCGTATCGTTGGAATTTTTAAAGTATTTAAGCGACTGCCTGTAATTACCCTCTGCCTGATACGCCTTGCCGAGCCCTACATTAGCAAGCGTATACTTGCTGTCATACCGCAGTATTTCGGTGCAAAGCTCCTTGCACTGCGAGTATTTGCCGTCCGATAAAAGCAGTGAGGCTTTTCTTACCAGTCTGCCGAATTCGGTAGGCTTGAAAACCGTAACCGAGCAGTTTTTGGAATCAACCGCAAAAACCGTTTCCCCTACCGTTTCTATCGCCGAAGCCTCCGAAAAGCAGCCGAGCTGCGATGATGTTCCGCCGAAGGCGAAAAGCATATTGGAATCCTTATCAAACTGGAAAAGTCTGTTCCTTCTGGTATCGAGAATCGTGAAAAATCCGTCCGAATCGACATCCACATCGCTTATAACCGATTGAATAAGTCCGTTTTTGGTATCATAATAGGTTTCAATATCGCCGTATGTTCTGCTTGTTCCCGCCGACTTGTAAACCAGCAGGCTGTTTCCGTAATAATTCAGCTTGCGAACCTGATTCACATTGCTGTCAACATCATTTTTTGTGGTATAGATCATATCGTCGGCGTCTATATCAAAGTTATTGTAATTTACGGGCACCGCACGCGCCTGATTGTTGCTCATGCTTTTCGGTACTATCTTCGCCCACATTTTTTCCAGCACGAGCTTTGCGGTCATGGTTACGCTCTCGCTGCCGTAAAAGCCCAAAAAGCTATGCTCTGCGTCAAACTGCAGCGCGCCGCTGTAGCAACCGTAGGAAATAACATAAACAATACCGTTTGAATCGACTGCGACCTTTGAGGGCTTATATGCAAAATCGCTGCTTAAAAGATCGCTTTCGGGCTTATTTATATTATCCGAAAGCTTACCGCCGTTATCAAATATATAAACCGTACCGGCTCCCTTATCCGCCACATATATTTCGCCGTTTTTTCTTACAAACAAGCCCGTTGCCTCTGTAAAGGTTATTTTCTCACCGTTACGGTTTACGGGATATATAACGCGCACAAAGCTGTAATTAAAGGCGTCCGCAACCACAATACGGCTGTTGCCCGAATCGAGCAGATATATAAATTTTTCGTTATCGTAATATATATCCGAGGGGTTGCTGAAATCCCCTATGCCAAGAGTTTCGCCCGTTATAAGAGTGTGCGGCAAATACCCCGCGCTTGTAGGTACCGATTTATTATACGGATCGTATGTATAATTGTTATACGGCCCCTCCGCCGATCCGACCGTTCCGCAAAAGACCGCTGTCATCAGCGCCGCGGTTATACAGCAGACGAACCTTATAATCTTTTTGGCAGTCATCTTGCTCCTCCTGATCTGTCAATCTTTCATTCCCGATGTGCTCATGGTTTCAACTACCGAGCTTTGCGTAAGCAAAAATATAATTACCGGCGGTATTACCAATATAAGCGAAGCCGCCGCGCTTACTCCGGCACGCGCTATGCTGCTTGAGCCTGCAGCCACCGTGCTTAAAAGGGACGGCAGCGTTTTATGATTTTCATTGTATATATAAAGATTGCCCGTGTTGTTCCAAACCTGTTGGAAAGAGAATATCAGCAGCGTAAGCCATGCGGGTTTGCAGTTCGGCATAATTATCGAATAGTATATCCTGAATTCGCCCGCGCCGTCTATCCGCGCCGCCTCTATAAGGGAATCGTTTATCTGAACCATAAAGTTCTGCATGAGATAAAGTCCTAAAGACGACATAAACATGGGAAATATTATTGACCAATGAGTATTTAAAAGGTGCAGCTTTGACATTACCACATATTGCGGTATAGCCGTTACGGCGCTTGTGAAAAGCAGCGACATAACCACAACTTTCCTTATAAAGCCTTTGCCGGGAAAATTATGCTTTGCAAGCGGATATGCCGCCATACTCGAAAGCAGCACATGACCGATTACCGCCACAATGCTTATAAATAAGCTGTTTACAACATATCTTGAAAGCGGAACGCGGTATTCCGAGCAAAGCTGAATAAGCTCGGTAAAATGCTCGGAGGTGGGATTGGTGACAAATATCGGCGGCGGAAAGATATAAAGCTGATCGATCGGCTTAAAGGCGTTGCTTACCACATATACGAGCGGTATCGAGGTGAAAACGCCGACTGCCGCCATAAACAGAAACAGCACTATTGTTCCGCCCAATGAGCGGTTGACTTTTCGTTTAAACATTGTTAATTCCTCAATCTCTGCTGAACTTTTGCAGTGCCGACGATATAACATTATTCGTTACAAGCATAAGCACGAACAGGAAAACGGCGATCGTGCAGGCGTAGCCCATTTCATAACGGGTGGAGCCTGCGTCAAGCATATATGTTACTATTGTGTCGGATGAATATTCGGTTGTGGGCCAGCCCGCAAGGTTCATTATAACATCGCTTACGCTGAACGCCGCGCTTATCTGCATTACCGCGCCGAACATAAGCTGCGGTGCCATTTGCGGAACGGATATATACCAAACCTCCTGCCAGCGGTTTCTTATTCCGTCTATCGCGCCTGCCTCGAAAAGGGATTTATCCTGCCCCTGAAAGCCTGCGATAAACGAAAGAAACGCCGTTCCGAGACTTGCCCAAAGCTGAACGATTATAAGCACCGGCATAATGGTTGAGGTATCGCTTAACCACTGTATCGGCTCGTTTATAATTCCGAGCGATATAAGCATACCGTTCGCTATACCGTAGCTGTCTCCGCTGAAGATAAACGACCACATATAATACAAATTGCTTGAAAGCGCGGGCGCATAGAAAAGAAAGGTTAAAAATGTCCGCATGCCGCGCCCGAACTCATTAATAAGCCATGCCAGCACAAAGGAAAGTATGTAGCCCACAGGCCCTGTAAATATTGCGAACACCAGCGTGTTTTTGAGTACCTTTATAAACACCCTGTCCTCAAGAAACAGGCGCTTATAATTTGAAAGCCCGACAAAGCTGTTAACGCTCAGCATATTAAAATCCGTAAAGCTTAGCGCTATCGCAACAAGTATCGGAATAATAAGAAATACCGTAAAAAACAGCATATACGGCGCCATTAAGAGATAGCTCGCACGACTTTTCCGTATTTCCCTTCCGGTATATCGCAGCCTTTCCTTAAGGTCAACTTTAGCCAATTGTAATACCTTCCTTCAAAAGAGCTTATTTAAACTCCCGACTCTTCCTTAACATTTCTTCGTTTATGGTTATTATTTCCTGCTCGTAACGCTCGCGCACATTTTTGCCGTTATAAACAACGGCTCTGAACGCATTGTCAAGCGAACGGGAAATTACATATTCGGCGGGCGTTTGCGGTATTTCCACCACATATTCGCGCTGTGCCGCCAAAGCGGCTTTGGTCTTATCGCCCCACGAAAGCTTGTTGAACGCATAAAGATTTGCGGTTGCAAGGCGTGCCGAAACGCCTAAAAGCGCCTCAAGATTCACAGCGTAATCGTACTGCGCCTTATCAGATGACCACCAATCAAGGAATTTCCAGCAGGAATCGGGATCCTTGACGCCCGCAAACATCACATTCGCCGTTCCTCCCGCTCCCGTAGAACGGTCTATTGTTCCGTCCGCCTTTACGGTTCCGGGTATCGGCGTCATATCCCACAAACCGTAAATTTCGGGCGCCGCTCCCATAAGCGAATTATAGGTAGAATACGCCGCTATAAACGCAGGCAGAGTCCCGCTTCTGAAACGGGTAAGCAGGCTGTATGTAACGGGGAAGCCGTAGGTAGTGTAAAACTGCGTCCACTGCTTAAATGCATTTACCGCTTCTTCATCGCCGAGTCTGCTTGTAACAAGATCGTCGTTATACACCCTGCCGCCGTTTTGGAAAAGCAGGGTCGCAAACATATCCTTGGCGCCTATTCCGCCTGTAGCCGCGCCCGCAATTGTTATTGTCGAGTAAGGCAGACCTATTTCATAGTTGCTTCTTTGCAGCACCGGAATTATATCGTAAAAATCATCCCATGTTTCGGGGGCTTTTATGCCGAGCTCGGCAAAAATATCGGTGCGGTAAAAAAACATAAAATACGATTGAGTTGAGGGCAGACCGTACACCTCGTTTTTATATGTATAGGGGTCTGCGGTATTTGCGGCATAGCGGCTCATAACATCCTTGTAGGTGTCAAATCCGCTCAATCCCTTTAAAGCGCCGCGGCAGGCAAGGTTTACGGGGTAGCTTCTTGCAACATCAAGCGCAATATCGGGGTTGCAGCCCGCAAGTATGGATTCAAGATATCCCTGATAAACAAGGCTTAAATCTACCGAAATATTGCTTTCGGGCGTAAAATCCTCTTCAATAAGGTCTTGTATTATCTGCGCCTGATCACGGCTGCCGTTAAACCATACCGTTATGCTTTTTTGTGAGTCCCCGCCCGTTCCTACGGAGTTGTAGTCTCCCGTATAGGAGGCTAAAAAGCGGTTAAAGCCGAAGGCTATGCGTTTAAAAAATCCGTCCTGCGATTTCAAGCTTACATTATTGCCCGATAAAACAAAATAATCTATTTCAAGCGCCTGACTTTTTGCACTTAAAAGCCAATCGGAAAGCGATGATATATTCGATTGGAAATTGGAAAGCCTTGACGGTATCGTATCGGGATCGTTTATAAAGCCCGTAAGCTGCTTTGCGTTGCTTTTTATTACCGAAACCTGGCTTTCGCCGCCCGAGGACAGCGCAGTATACTCGTCTGCAAGGCTTTTAAGCTTATCGCGGTATTCCGTTAACGCTTCGGTAAGACCCGGTATCTCCTTATCAAGCTCATAGTCGCGGTTTGAGTCTGGCGATATTCCCGTCACCATTACTATACGCCTGTAAAGCTCGGTAAGCGATGAGTTCACGCTTTCAAGCTCTTTGAGCGTTTCGGAAAAACGGTCGAGCGTGGCAACAAGCCTGACTGTGTGCCTGCCCTTTGTGAGGTATATGTAATACGGCTCTTGCTCGCTTTTTCCGAAGGTGGTTATTTTCCAGCCTGAATTATATGGGAATACAAAGCCCTCCGCTTCCTTAAACGGTAAAGCGCCGTCGATATAAATATCGCGGAGCGACGACATACCCACCTTTGTATTTTGCCTTGTTCGCATTTTAAGGGCATACAGCCCGTCGCTTTGTATATCAATGTCATACTCAATCCACATTCCCGGCGTTTCCCACCGCGACTGACCTATTGTATTTCTGCAAATACGGCTCGGGCTGTTTAAGGAGCCGTCTGCGCTCTCGGTAGCGGAGCTTACCGAATCGTAAACCGGAATAAGGGTGGAATCGGATTTTCGGCTTGCCCTTTCAGCCTGGATTTTTAAATTAATATCCCCTGCCGTCTTATATCCGTTCTTTTCATATTCCTTCTCAACCGCTTCATATGAGGATATCTCTTTTTTGCCCGTAAGCGTTATGTCCGCAAGCGCCGCCGAAGTGTTCGCGGTTATTTTAATCTCATGAGTACCCGCCGATAAAAACAGCTCAATATCGCCGTTATAATAGGTTGAATAATCCTTAAGGACTTCGTTTTGCCACTCAAGCGATTCCTTTTGCTTCGGCGCTATATCGTTGCCGTTAGAGCCGGGCTTTATTTCTCCGTTGTCCTTCCATACGCGCTTAAGGCTTATATGATCCGCGCTGTAAAACGGCGTCTCGCCGTCAATATTAAGGGATAAGCTTATATCCTCTGTTCCGTTTTCCGCCGCAATATAGCTCAAATTAATAAGGTATTTTGCGTCCTTTTCCGCATGAACGCGCCAAATCGCGGTTCCGTTTTCCTTAAACAAAACGGCGTTCTGCCGACCGTTTACTTCCTTTATCTGCGCTCCGTTTAAAACAGCCGTATTTGCCGAAAGGCTTATATCGCCGTCCGTATATGCCGCGTCCTTATGCGAAGCAATATAATCGTAAAGCGTTACCCGTTCGGCAGCAGTGCTTTCATTTACTGTTTTTACGCTTTCCGCACTGTA
>ULQP01003649.1_pt1 | contig 22973 bp, 17 predicted proteins | sample 1954571 | NCBI WGS metagenome assembly ULQP01 (sample SAMEA4835657, study PRJEB28245) | human gut metagenome | biome: gut microbiome; material: fecal sample | place: Denmark | collected 2008 | reverse complement strand
ATGCTTTTTTGTATATTGTGCGAAAATGAACGATTGAAATTTCTTTTATTGCTGTAATATACTGTGTTCAGCACAAAAAATTCAGTAAAAGGAGATTGATTTTTATGGCACGATTTAAAAAAGCATGCGCATTTCTTACGGCACTGGCTGTAACGGCGGTTTCGCTGTTTGTCCCGACATTCGGTGCAGCAGCCGAAGGAGCGGGAGATCTTGTTCCGGATTGGTTTAACGAGGATCAGCGCACAACCTGGTGGGCGACCGACGATTTTCCCGGTGAAGATAACTGGCGGTTCAACATTACCGTATCGGACGGAGTTTGGACATACACGCAGCACAGCAATAAGGATGATTATGGCCATGCACAAAGTAACGGTACACAATACGATCTTGATTTATCGGTAAACCCATATCTTAATTTTGTTACCGAAATGGTAGGTGAAAGCGCGTATATCAGTCTGCGCTGCCGCGATGAAAAAAACGGGATGAAAACCCTTAAAGTCGCCTTAATTCAGGCGGGAAAGCAAACCGTAAGCGTTGACCTTACTCAGAACTATGACATTATGAAAGCGGCGGGAGCGGATAAAAAGCTGCATTTATACGGCGTTATATTTACAACGGATAAATTCGGTGCAGATGAATCGCTTTCGTTTAAAAATTTCCGTTTCACTTCACAAAAGGAAACAAATAAAAACGACCGCTACTGGCTTGACCCTGTTGCCGACAGCAATTGGTATAACTGGGACAATGGCCCCCATTCCGGCAGATTTGAGGTTTTTCATAACCCGGGCGGCTTTTTACAGTTGAAGCTCAAATGGAACGGCAGCACGATGGGTCGTTTAAATAACCAGTATTCCACCAAGCTTATTGACCTTAACACCTTCACCCGTATGCATTACGCAACTCCGTATATGAAAAATCAGGTCGGAGTTTATTTTATAATTATGCCATTTAACAGCGACGACAGTATAAACTGGAACGGGAAAAAAACCGTTAAGGTCGGCACGATTCCCGGAGGCGGAGCCGGAGAGGGATATTTTGATTTAATCGGGAACGCAGAGCTTTTATCGCTTGCAAGCAGCGGCAAAAAACTTTACATTATGGGTGTTGAATTAGATATTTCCACTTGGGGCACAGGGGATGTAAATATCAGAGACCTTTCTTTCCGTATGCCCGAAGAAATTACCGCCGACTGCAATTTCACCACCGCCGGTACACGCATTTCATCAAACGGCGAAAACAATACGTTTACGGTAAGCGCAGCGGCAAATTATAGCGGAACCAACGCCGTTAAATATCAATGGTATGTTGACGGCGTACTCAAAGAAAACGAAACGGGAGCTAACATTACGCTTGATAACAGCACAGTCGGCAGTCACACCGTGCGTTCGGTGGTTACGGTAGGCGATATTCCCTATTTCAACACAAAATTCTTTGAATCGGAAACATATACCTACGGAAAATATATTGCGGGCAATGTTTCAATGAGCGGAGAACTCGGTGCGGAAGACCTCACCGTTTTAAGAAAAAATATGCTGGGCGTAAATTCGTTTGGCGAGCTGCAAACACTCGCAGCCGATATGAACAATGACAAAGAGATCAACATAATAGACCTTATAAGCCTGAAAAAAGCGCTCGCTAAATAAAACAAGGGGCTGCCGCAAGTGAGAAAATCACAAGCGGCAGCCCTATTTTTTTATTCCTACCGTTTCAGGCTATTTATGTTGCCGACCATACAAACCGTTCTGTATTGTTGCGCTGTGTGTACAGTAGATTTGCTTACGGCAGATGCGGGAGCCCCGAAAACGCCGTGTTTTCAAGGCTTTTCGCACCCGTTCGCATCGAAAACGCAGTAAAAATCCGAGTCCGAAAGTCTCCTCCGATTTCGCCGAGTTCTAACGGATTTTCGGAAAAGCCTATTAGAATTATTGATAGAACCGGGCGATTTTTCGCCCCAAAATCACGCTTTTGGCAGTGCGTGAAAAGCACCGGTTATGCCGAACCGCACCAAAAGTTGTGTAGGCAAATGCCGGGTCGGAATTAAAACTGCCGTTATCGGCAAAAATATAAGTAAAGCAGATTTCAAATGATTGATTTTTGCCGATAATGTGGTATGCTTGAGGTGTAATAGAGATAAATGCAATACATCAATTTTCAACTCTTGGTTGAAAAACATCGTTTTCCAAGTTATTGTCAGCAAAAAAGTCATATGGTATACTCTATTTGAGCTCAAAAGCAAGTGCACTTTACTAGATTTAGGAGGTAAATATGAATATCGGAAATAAAATCAGAGAACTACGCAAACAACGAGGCATAACACAAGAACAGTTGGCGGAGAGTATAGGAATTTCTTTTCAGGCTGTTAGCAAATGGGAAAATAATATTGCTCTTCCTGATATCACTCTTGTTCCTGTACTGGCAAGTTATTTTGGTGTGTCTATGGATGAATTATTCGATTTCAACCTAAAGGAAATTGAACATGCAGTTAGGATCATAACTGAAAAAGCATATCAATACAGAGAGAGCAATCCTGCTGAGAGTAGGCGAATCCTCGAGGAGGGCTTAAAGAAATATCCCGAAAATGACATTTTATTAAACAATCTGCTATATGTATTAGATTATTCAGTAAAGCCGGATGAAACAATTGCAATTGCCAGCAAACTGATTGAAAAAACCAATCAGAACGACGTGAAATATGATGCGCTCCGATTTCTCGCTTATGCTTATAAAGCAAAAGGGGATTTAGAGAGTGCTGAAGCTGCTATTGAGCAAATCCCTGAAATATACTTTACTAAACTGACAGAGAAGGCTTATCTTTTGTCGGGAAAAGCTAAGTTTGAAGCTGCTGAAAAGCAAAAATGGATTTCTTTTGAAAACTTGCTTCAAATGATGTGGAAGTTAGCTGAATATTACGAAGAAAACGGAAAGATCGATAAGGCTATAGCAGAAACTAAAAAGGCTTTGAATCTCATATCTATTATCGGGAACTCCCAATTTGACACCTACGTAAAGTTTTTCAGCAAGCAAATAGAACGGTTAAAAAGCAGGCTTTAATTATCGTCATATAGGCAATTGCTGAGGTGAAATCAAAACTGCCGCTATCGGCAAAAATATATGTAAAGATAGGCTTTGAACGATTGATTTTTTGCCGATAATGTGGTATACTGATAACAGTAACTTCGGAGGGCAGGAAGATGAAATATTTACCCGTAAAAGAGATAGCGGCGCTTTGGAATACCTCCGAGCGCAGCGTCCGCAACTACTGCGCGGCAGGTCGCGTCCCCGGCGCTTTTCTGACGGGCAAGACCTGGAATATTCCCGAAAATGCCGAGAAGCCCGAACGGAGCAATAAAAGCAAGCCCGCACCGCAGACTTTGGCGGATATTCTCAAAGAAGAAAAGCGCAGCCGGATCCACGGCGGAATTTATCATAAAGTGCAAGTGGAACTGACCTATAATTCCAATCACATGGAGGGCAGCCGCCTGACCCACGAGCAGACGCGCTTTATTTTTGAAACAAACACCGTCGGCATCACCGAGGAAGGCGTGCGGGTGGACGATATCATCGAAACCGCCAATCACTTTCGTTGTATCGACGAGGTTATCGAAAGCGCAAAATCGCAGCTCAGCGAGAAATTTATCAAGCACCTGCATTTTATCCTGAAAACCGGAACAAGCGACGCAAGGAAAGATTGGTTTGCCTTCGGCGATTACAAGAAGCTGCCGAATGAGGTCGGCGGACGGGAAACGACCTTGCCCGAGGAAGTGTCGGCGGAAATGAAAAGACTGCTCGATGAGTATAACGGCAAGAAAACGGTGACGCTTGAAGATATCCTTGCGTTTCATGTGCGGTTTGAGCGCATCCACCCCTTCCAGGACGGCAACGGGCGTGTCGGGCGGCTGATCATGTTCAAGGAATGCCTGAAACATAATATTGTGCCGTTTATTATTGAGGACAGCATAAAAATGCTCTATTACCGCGGACTGCAAGAATGGGACCGGGAAAAGGGCTATCTGACCGACACCTGCCTGTCGACACAGGATACATTCAAGAAATACCTGGATTATTTCAGAATACCGTATGAAAACTGAAAACCTCACGCACGGCTTTGAATGAACCGTGCGTGAAGTTTTTGTATAGTCGGTGCCTTTGCGAGAAATGGCAAGGGGTTATTCTCTGAGTAAAGTGAAAATTCAGCGAATTTTCACTTTGTCCGTGTGATTTTTGAGGAAAAAGATTAGTTGAAACCAAGACTGCGGTATTCAACACTGATTCAGTCGAGCGGAGGGCTCTATAATATAGGAATGGAAAATGGGCTGTCGCAAGAGCGAAAGAATCGCGAGCGGCAGCCCATAATGTTTGTAAACTGTTAAAATGTTGAAAACTTTTTTAGTTTTTCTGCAAAAACATACAGAGGGTATGAAAAATGCCCTCTTTTTTCGGAGTATATCGCATTGCGTGTTTTTCTTTCGCGTCTGCAAATACCCTTTCAATAGTTTCCTTTCGTCGCTCGTAAAGCTCCCTGTACTCCGGCGTATGACGAATGTCTTCGACGGTTTCAAGATAATCCGACCAAATGTGCTTTGTTACCGTTTTCTCATATTTGCTGTTTTCCGTACACTTGTATCTTGACGGGCAGCTTTCGCATATATATGTTTTGCTCTTGAACTCTCGGTACCCTTCTCTGTTTGTAGTTGCATAACTTAAAACTTGGCTTTCGGGTCAGATAACGCAATCAAAATATTCATCATAAGCATACTCATACGGCGGAAAGAAGTTTTTTTGCCCATGGGTCTTTTGTACGGTAATACCGGTATTCTGCCGTCGTCAAGTATTCGTTTGCTTATCCAAGGCGTTTTGTATCCCGCGTCGTCTACTACGGCTTTAATTTCGGGATTTCTGTCTGTCAGTCTGTCATACAATCCGTCGAACGCTACACTGTCATGAACATTGCCCGGGTTTACCGTAACATCCATTACATATCCATTCTTATCGCAGCCTGTCTGCGCCGTATATGCAAAGCATCTCTTATGTTCTCCCTTGTGGAATACTCCGCTTTCGGGGTCAGTCTTAGATTCGGATATTTCCTTTTCCTCGGGCGCTCTCGGTCCGTTAAACGGCTTTTTTCCGTGTTCCTCACGGTCTTCGTTAATTTCCTGCATCAGTTGTTTTTCGTATATCTTGGCAGCCTGCGGCACTGCCTTCTTTACCACCTTTTTTATATTGGCGTTTGCCTTAATGTGTGTTCCGTCTATGAATACCTCCTCAGGAGATAAATAGCCTGCTTTGGATATCTCTTTCAATATCCAATAGAATATTTCTTCTATTGTTTGCTCCGTATATCGGTGCTTGAAGTTATAGCTGATTGTTGAAAAATGTGGTATCGGCTCATTCATCAAATACCCCAAAAACCACCTGTATGCTACGTTCATTTTGATTTCTTCTGAGTGACGGCAATCCGTACAAATGCTGTATCAGCACCATCTTAAGTATTACTACCGGGTCTATGCTCGGTCTTCCGTTATCTGCGCAATACAAGTCTTCCACTATATCATAAGCTCCCGCGTTCTCAACTCTCCGCCTTCGGGGCCGCTATTTTATCGTCTCGCTGTTATTTATGACCGAGGCGGAGTAAAGGAACAGCACGTCGGAGACCCCGGAAAAATCAACGAGCTTCGAAAGGGCCGAGGGCGAGATATAGCGGATATCGACGAGCGTTATCTCGGAATACCCTGCTGCAAGAAGCGGAGCTATACTGCTGCCGAACGAATCACGAAAAATGACGAGTCTGCGTTCACGCACGACGTTTGGGTTTGTGATTGTGATGATCGAACGCGCACCGCCGAGAAACATCTCGTATGGATCGCGTCCGCCTGCCGCCTTGAGGTCATAAACCGGTATCTCGGACTTTATTTCGGCGTTATACACCTTCAGGCTGCGTATCACGGCGTTGTCAAGATACCGCAAGGGCTCCGGTGCGTGCGGCAACGCCGACTGACCGTAGTAGACGCCGTAAAAGGGAACGCCCGCGTCATGCTTTTCACACTGTCCTATCCGCTCCGCGCCCATTTTATCCGCAATTTCGTCGGCAACCGTCAGGATTCTTTCCTGCCGCCAATGAGAGTCGGTGTAATAGAAATCGTCGGCTGAAAGAAGAGCTGAAATGTCAATATATTCCGCTTGCGAAAATCCGCTTCGCAGACGCTTGACAAGTGCTTCGTAATCCTTGTCGGGATAGCCGTTTTGCGACGCGATGAAGGTGTTTTTGTCCGGAATCACCGAGAGATATGTTTTTGCGCCGGATTTTTTTAAATATTCGTCATATACGAGCCGAAAACGCTGTGCGGCACGGTCGACCGAGTCGAAATCCGTCGGAAAATCCAGCTTTGAGAGGTGCTCTCCGACGGAATAAAGTCCGTTGTTATCCTTTTGCATAAACACCTTTGCATTTGCGGCTGCTTTGAGTGTTCGAAAGCCGTCCCGCAGCGGAAACTGATCGAGCATATAGTTTTCAAAGTCGTTCATAAAGCTGCCGCTTGCAACCGACGAAAAGGACAGCGCAGGGCTTTTCGCAAGATGCCGTCTTTCGACTGTCGATTCATCGGCATCGGGCAAAATCCAAAACAAAGCAGCAAAAACCGCAATGAAACCAAGTGACAAAACCAATGTAAGTATTTGTTGGGGTTTCTTCATAATAATCACCATTTCTTTCTAAGACACAAAATGCGATAAAAATCACTGAAATGGTGATTATTATATCGCATCTGTTTCGGTTGCCTTTGGTAACAAAGGCGAGAAACAGGCGTTTTTATTATTTTTAGCGTGATTTTTCACGCTACTCCTCCGGGGAAAGGTTTAAAGCCGTAAGTCAGAACCGGAAATAAACGAACGGATTGAACGAACCGTCGATCAGATATGCCGTGCATACGGCAATTGACGCGACCGTCGCTATCGGCGTTAAAATGGTAAGAACCCGGCTTCCGCCCGCCGTCCCTCCGATTTTCTCATAAATCCGTTTGGGCAGGGGGGTTGCGCCGAGCAAAGCTATAATAAGCAGTACGAGATTACTTTTCAGATAATAAAACGATACCGTGTTCACGGCGGGGATTCCCGCAAGCCCGAACAGGGACTTAAAGCTCATAAACGCGTCGGCAATACTTGTAGAATCGAACAGCACGAAACCGAGCACGACAAACAGCATAGTGTAGATGTGCATAAACACGGCATGCCGTCTTTTCGGGTGCAGAATGTATTTTTCAAACAGTAAAAGCACCGCAAAAAGAAGTCCCCACAGAATGAAATTCCAAGATGCTCCGTGCCAAAAGCCGGTAGCCGCCCAGACGACAAGAATGTTAAAAACGTGCCGTATAGGCTTTACACGGTTTCCGCCGAGGGGAATATAAAGGTAGTCGCGGAACCAACCGCCGAGAGAGATATGCCAGCGGCGCCAAAACTCCGTAATGCTTGCTGAAATATACGGATAGTTGAAATTTTCGCAAAAACGAAATCCGAAAATGCGCCCGAGTCCTATCGCCATATCGGAATACCCGGAAAAATCAAAATAGATGTGCAGCATATATGCCGCGGCGTATAACCAATAAAACAGCACGGTTTTCTCACCGTACGCCTTGAATTCGGATACGAGAAGTGCCGCCGAATTTGCAAGAAGTATCTTCTTTGCGAGACCGACTGCGAAGCGCGTGATTCCCTCCGACGCGTCGGCAAGCGTTGTTTTCCTATTTTTCAGGCTTCCGGCAATGTCTGAGTAGCGGACAATGGGACCGGCTATCAGTTGCGGGAACATCGCCACATACATGGCAAGATCGATAAAATTGCGCTGTGCCGGCACATCGCCGCGATAAACATCTATGACATAGCTCAGGATCTGGAATGTATAAAAGCTGATGCCTACCGGCAGAGCCACCCTGAGAAGCGGGATGGAAAGACCGGTCACCGCATTGAAGTTTCCGATAAAAAAGTCCGCATATTTGCAGTAAGCAAGCAGACCGAGACTGGCGACCGCCGAAACGGCAAGCGTCAGCTTGGCAATTTTCGTCCCGCGAAAGCGTTCAACCAAAAGCGCGGCAATATACGACTGCGTTACCGTCGCAAGCATAAAAACGAGATATTTCGGCTCTCCCCAACCATAGAAGAGCAGACTTGCCAAAAGAAGCACGAGATTCTTCATACGGTTGGGAACGGCGAAATACACAAGCAGAACACACGGCAGAAAGCAGTACAGAAACGTTATACTTGAAAACAGCATAGCTTTGTCTTATGCGATAGGCACATCGAAAAGCTGTTTTGCCGAACTGTATTCAGCGGACAGCTTTGCTGTAAAGGTGTCTGTCAGTTCCTTGGCGCCGAACACGGAAACGATATAATCGCCGACGGTCAGAATGACGAGCTTTTCGGGGAATCCGCACATCCATTGGCGTGCAAGAATGTTTTCTTTAATTTTACCTGCAAGTGCTTCGGCGTTTCCGGAGCCTTTAACATGGTATACGCCGCAGGAAAAGTTGTTCTGATTCAGCATATGCATAAGCGATGCGGCATCGTCTATCTCGGACGCCTGCGCCTTCGGGAAGCCAAGCTCAAAATCAAGGGCTTCCGCGTCGGAAACATCGAATTTGCCGGGCTTATCTTCCTTCATATGCTTTTCGGAACCGCCTGTTGCGGAAAATTTTTCGTCGGCCGAATACTTGCTCCAGACCTTTTCAAGGATTTCCAAAGCATTTTTCGGCTGCCCTTTGAGGGCGCCGGAGGATGTGCCTGTACCGTTTTGCTTTGTGCAAGAGGTAAACGAGAGCAGCAAAGCTGCGGCAAGTGCAAGTGCAATAATCTTCTTCATAATACGATTTCCTTTCAAATTGGGTTTTGTTTTCGTAAGAGTATCTGTAAAACGGTTGCCGGGAATAATTATATCGTTTTTCTCAGCGGAAGGCTGATTTCAAACAATGCGCCGCCGTCGTTTGACGCGGATATTGTGCCTTTGTGCAATGACACAATTTCTTTTGCGAGGGAAAGCCCGATCCCAGCTCCCCCTTTGCGGGTGCTGTAAAAGCGGTCAAAAATGTGAGGTAAAAGTTCAGGCGCAATGCCTTCTCCATCGTCACGGATACGAACAATGGCTTTCCCCCTGTCTGCCTTACATTCAATTTGTATTTCCTTTTTCGCATACCGCAGTGCGTTGGTGATGATATTTGTAAACGCACGGCGGAGCTGAACCTCATCGCAGTTCACCGAAACAGGCTTTTCGTCAAAGCAAGGGGTTATGCACAGCTTTCTCTGCTCCGTCAGTTGTTCCGTGCTGCGCAGGCAGTCATATAAAACCTCACGGATATCCGTAAAACGGAACTCGGCATTGGCTTGTCCCGACTCCAATCGGGAGAGCGCGAGCAGCTCCTCCACCAAATCGGACATCTGTTCCGCCTCTTCCAGAATCGCTCCTGATGCTTTCACAGGATCCAAAACCCCGGTGTGGATACCCTCGGCGCAGCCCTGAACAGCCATCATCGGCGTTTTCAGCTCGTGCGACACATTCTGAAAAAACCATTTTTGGGATTCGTGCGCCCTTTCAACATAGCCGCCGAGCTTCCTGCCGAAGAGACATACCAGCACGCTGAGCACTGCCAGTACCGCGAAAAAAACGGCGTTCAGATAAGCCGAATACTGCATAACCGCTCCGACATCCACATACAGAATATACGAATATGCGTCCTCATATTCATCGGCTTCGACATGTGTTATACGGAAAACAAATCGGCTGCCGACGGTTTTCAGTGTATGAAATTCATCAGCGGTCGGCTTTTCCTTTCGGCAGTATTCCCTCAATTGATATTCGGCTTTTGAAAGGTGCTCCGATTCTGCGAGACCCTCTTCAACTTCAAGATACCGCACGTCGGATGTGAGAAAATGCTCCTCCTCAGAGTCCATTGCTTCGGTAAGCGGGACAGGGTCCTTACGCTCATCCTCCCAAATTATCGCCTTCTGCGCCTCTGATGTCAGATATTCCGGAATAAAGATATTAACGGTGGCAAGCAGCGCCGCAAAAACAAACAGCATTGTACCGAGAACGGATAAGGTGATTTTTCTTTTTATATGCTTCATTTCCCACCTCCGTTCGATCGCAGGCGGTAGCCGTACCCCCAGACCGTCTCAATCTGCACCCTGCTGTCTGCCGAGGAGAGCTTGCTGCGTATGCGGCGCAGTGTTTCATCGGTCACTCTGGTTTCCACCTCGTCATTGTAGCCCCAAATGTGGGTGAGCAGCTCATCCCTTGACAAGGCTTTGCCCTCGCCGCGCATCAGAAAGAGGAGCATCTTCAGCTCGTTCGGGGAAAGCGCAAGAGGCTTTTCCCTGCAGAAAAGCTGCTTCTCATCACCCGAAAAGCGCAAATCTCCGACGGTAATATCCCTGTCCGTCGGGGCTCCGCCACGCTCCATCTCCACGCGGCGAAGAAGAGCTTTAACACGCATCAGGAGAACCGTCGGGCGAAACGGCTTGGTCAGATAGTCGTCGCCGCCTTGCAGAATACCGTTTACATAGTCGTATTCGGTATCCTTTGCCGTCAGAATAATGATGGGAACGCTGTCCCTTTCACGGATGAGGCGGCAGCAGGTAAGTCCGTCGGTCCCGGGCATCATAATATCCAAAATAACAAGATCGGAGCGCCTTTTGAAAAACGCGCCTAAAAGTGCGTCGCCTGTTTCAAATGCGCACACCTCATATCCGTCATTTTCAAGAAAGCTCCGAAGAGTTTCTCTTATGTTTTTTTCATCCTCCGCAATATAGATAAGCTGTTTCATAGTACCCCCCAAAAACCGATTCGGAGCCGTGCCGTACGGATACGGCTCCGTGCGTTCGGTTTATTTGATTTTTTCACAGGCCGCAAGGTCGGCTTCTATCAGTTCAAAATCATGTCCGGCTCGTTTGCCGCGATCTTCTCGTCATACTCATCGTTGACGCGTTCCCAAAGCTCCGCGTTGCGTTCAAGAACCGAGTCGAGTTTTTCATAGAGAGCGTCGATTTCACCGTAAAGCCGATCTGCGTTCTCGTCCGTCAAGCGACAGTAAAGCTCATCAATCTGCGCTTCCAAAGATTCAATCTCGGCAAGGTCTGCAAGCAGAGCCGATTTCTCCTGTTCGCTCAGAAAGCTCAGATTTTTAACAAAGCCTTCAAGCGGCTGTCCGACACATTCGCCTGAAGGCTCTGCGGCGGCAATGCACGGATCGTTCGCACATTCTCCCGACTTCTTCGCATTTGCCGAAACAGCAGCCGCGGAAACGGTAACAATGCTCAGCGCAAGTACGAGAGTGAGAAGTGATGTAAATACGGTTTTTTTGCTTTTCATAGTAAGTGCTCCTTTAATTTTATTTGCGGTTTTTTTAGACAATACAATCAGGGTACAATGCTTCCCATAGCGGAAAATTTGTCCGTTTATATTGCCTCGTCTCCTTACCGCAACCTAAGTATATCGAAGCTAGGAAGCCGATTCACCGTAAAAACGCCTGAAAATTGTCACAAAACCGTAAGAATCAAAAGCTGTGCCTGCATTTTCACTTTACAGTAACTTTGTTTTCATGTCTGTCGGGAGCTTCACCGCTACAGTCGTCCCCTTTTCCGAGCTTTCCTCAATCAGAACCTCACCGCCGTGCAGTGCGACGATCTCCCACACCAACGAAAGTCCCAATCCCACACCGCCGTATTCTCTGCTTCTGGATTTATCCACCCTGAAAAAGGGTTGAAAAATGCTTTCTCTGTATTTCTCCGGTATGCCGCAGCCGGTATCTGTGACCCGAATGACTAACCGATTTTTTTCATCGGTAATCATAATACGCACCGTTCCGTTCGGGCGATTGTAGCGTATGGAATTTTCGGTCAGATTAAAGAGCATACGGTAAATCAGCGTGTCACTGCCGATCATAACTCCGTCGCCTTCACTTTCAAGGATTATGCCGTTTCTGTCCGCAAGCGGAGCAAGGTCGGCAAAAATCTCCTCAACCATAGGAGCCAATTCAATACGGTCGGTGCAGGGTACCGTCTTGAGCTCGCTCATTTCAAGCAGCGTTTTCGTCATTTGCGTCATACGTTCGGTCTGCTCGCGCAGCAGGCGCAGAAAATCCGACGTTTCCCGCGATACCTCGGGATGCTCCGCGGAAAACAGTTCAAGCTGTGCCTGCATCAGCGAAAGCGGCGTGCGCAGCTCATGAGCGGCGTTCCCCGTAAACTGCCGCTGTGCGGTAAAGCCTTCATCAAGGCGTTCAAGCATCTGATTGAACGACCGGCTGAGCTGCCTAAACTCCGGCAGAACATCTTCGGTGATCTTCATATCTGTCAAATTGTTCAGTTGAACCTTTTCCACTTGAGAAGTAAAAGTGCGCAGGGGCTTCAGTGCGCGTCCGCTTAAAAAATACGCAAGCGCACCGCCGAAGACCGTTACCGCCGCCGTGATATACCAGTTGGTGGTAATAAATGATTCCTGCGCCCCGTGTACAACAATTGTCAATTCCTCGTCGAGCTTCTTTTGCTCGGGATCAAAATACTCCGGTTCTCCCCTGTCCGTTTCCCCGCTGCCCGAAATATAAGAGCCTATGGAATCCATATAATGCCTGCCGGAATATCCGATCAGAACATTCATAAAAACACAGGTTGCTCCGATAAGAAGTACCGTCATTAAGGTAATACGCCATTGCAAGGACAGCTTTTTCACGATTTCTCTTCCTCCGTAACATACCCTTCCCCGATTCGGTTGCGGATAGGGTCAAAACCAAGGGCTGCACGCAGCTTCTTCCGCAGAGCTGAAATATGTACCCTTATCGAATTGCTGAAATTGTCCACACTGTTATCCCATACATGGTCAAGCAGCTCTTCCTGACTGACGGGCCGACCCTGATTGAGCAGCAGGTATTCAAGTATCCCGATTTCCTTTCGGGTAAGCGACAGCTCCTGTCCGTCAGCCGAGGCGATACGGGTCTTAGTATCAAAGGAAAGCTTACCGCATGTAAGAACTACATCATTCTGTGTAAACTGACGGCGGGTAAGACTGCGTATCCTTGCTTCCAACTCCTCTAAATGAAAAGGCTTTGCCAGATAATCATTTGCTCCGGCATCCAGCCCCTCCACCTTGTCAGCGACCTCACTGCGTGCCGAAAGAATCAGCACCTTTGTATCTTTGTCGGTTTGCCGCAGCGTTCTGAGCACCGTCATACCATCCGCCCCCGGCAGATTCAGATCCAGTAAAACAAGATCGTACCGCTCCACACCGAGCAGCTCAATCGCTTTGTTTCCGTCGCAGCAAAAATCCACGCTGTAAGCGAGCCGCCTGAGACTGCGAACTATCGTCTCACATAAAGCGCGTTCATCTTCAACCACTAAAATATGCATAGGAAATCTCCTTCCGTTTTTTCAACTATATTATACCGCGAAGCAAAAATGCTTGCTCGCATCGGTATTTTTGCGAGACCGTCAATACCACCGTCGTGCGCGGCAGGACCTTCTGCGAATATTATATCACATGAAAATAAAATTTTTGTTAAGTTTTCGTTCTTAACGGGAATTTTATATCCTCTGTGCTACAATGAGAACACAAATGAAAGGGGTGACCGAATTGATTCGATCGAAAAAAACCGTAATTCAGGTTGCGCTGCTTATCTGCGGAGCCGCGATGCTGTGCTACGGAGCATGGCGCGGAGAGGCGGAAACCGTTTTAAGCAAGGCAATCCGGCTGTGTCTGGAGTGTGTGGGAATTGGATAACAAAAATGTGAAGAAGAAAAAAGGCGGCGTATCGCAGTTTCTTTCACGCTTTCGGGGACTTATCCAAGCGGGAGCGGTACTGTTGACCAACCTTCATCTGCCTAATTTCCTGAAGGGCGGAATTTATCAAGGGAAAGGAAAGGCTGTCTGTGTACCGGGGCTCAATTGTTATTCCTGCCCGGCGGCATCGGGCGCCTGTCCTATCGGCTCGTTTCAGGCAGTGGTGGGATCGTCGAAATTCAGCTTTTCCTACTACATCACGGGATTTCTCATTCTGCTCGGTGTGCTGCTCGGCCGCTTTATCTGCGGCTTTCTGTGTCCGTTCGGATGGTTTCAGGAGCTGCTGCACAAAATTCCGACCAAAAAGATCTCCACCAAAAAGCTGAAGCCGCTGACCTACATAAAATACGCAGTTCTGCTTTTTATGGTGATTTTAATGCCAATGCTTATCGCAAACGACGTCGGTATGGGAGATCCGTTTTTCTGCAAGTACCTTTGCCCGCAGGGAGTGCTTGAGGGAGCGATACCTCTCGCCGCCGTCAATTCCGGCATTCGCGCCGCGCTCGGTACGCTCTTTTCGTGGAAGCTCGGCATTCTGATTACAGTAATCGTGTTGAGTGTGCTTTTCTACCGCCCGTTCTGCAAGTGGCTGTGTCCGCTGGGCGCGTTTTATGCACTGCTTAATAAGGTATCGCTTTTCGGTATGAAGGTTGATAAACACAAATGCGTTTCCTGCGGAAAATGTGCAAAGGCATGCAAGATGGATGTGGATGTAACCAAAACACCCGACCACACCGAATGTATCCGCTGCGGCATGTGCGTCCGTGCCTGCCCCACCAAGGCCGTAAGCTTCCGCTACGGCTTCGGCAACGGAAAAGAAACAGATCGACCCGCAGAAAAGACAGAAACACCAAAACAAATATCCGATACGGAAAAGGAGTAAACACTATGAAAACAACAAGAATTTTAACAGTATTGACCGCATTCCTGCTGATATTCGGCCTTGCTGCCTGCGGCACGGGCAAAGACAACAGTAAAAGCAGCGGAAACAAAAAGGCTGAAATTGCCGACCTGATGGCAAAGGAACCGGGTACGAAGGACGAAGCAACCGAGCTTCATCAAAAACTGATGGAGCAGGAAAACGCCATTCTTTCCGAAAACAGCGAGCTCTGGGAGAAAGTATTCCTATCTGCCAATAAAGGTATGGCGATGATTGAGGACGGAGGAAACTACGGCGATTTCCTGCTTAAAACGATCGACGGCGCCAAGAGCCAGTTCAAAGCGGATGAACTGAAGCTGCTTAACGAAGGTGCCGAACAGATTCGTGAGATTGAGGGAAAGCTGACGGTTCTTGAGCAAAAGTTCCCCGGCTGCGGAAAAAAGCCGTCCGACGGCGATATGAGCGTTCCGGCGGAAAACGGCAAGCCGACAGAAAAAAAAGATCTGGTGAAATTCCCCGCATTTGACGGTAAGGATCTTGACGGAAACGAAGTGAAGAGCAGCACACTGTTCGCGGGAAACACCGTTACCGTAGTAAATTTCTGGTTTACCACCTGCAGCCCCTGCGTGGGTGAGCTTGCCGACCTGGAAGCACTGAACAAAAAGCTTGCCGAAAAAGGCGGTGCGGTAGTCGGAATCAACTCGTTCACTCTTGACGGAGATAAAACGGCGATAAACGATGCAAAGGACATTCTGACAAAGAAGGGCGTATCCTACAAAAACATTTGGTTTGATTCAAAAAGCGAGGCCGGGAAATTCACCTCCGGACTGTACTCGTATCCAACAACATATGTTGTTGACAAGAACGGCAACATCGTAGGCGATCCGATTGTCGGTGCGATAACCGCCAAGAAACAGGCAGAGACGCTGCAAAAGCTGATTGATCAGGCCATTGCAAACAGTAAGGGTTAAGTCGGCTGAATACCCGCTTATATATGCCCTCTGCGGATTTTTCCGCGGAGGGCTGTATTTTTCCTCTTTCGGATTCGGTTCAGACGCCAAAGCAAGGCCCGACCGGAAACAGGTGACAGATTCAACCGAAGTCAATCTGGTCGTGCAGCGGCAGTCCTGTCCGATTTCGGATTTGCACGGCGGAGATACTGCGTCATATGATTTACGGCGAACCGCCTCTCAGCATGATAACGGAAGCTGCCAAAGGACAAAGGCAGCCGGCGGAACATGAGCCGTAAAGTGCTCGTCCGGACAATGCCGTTATGACCGTTTCGGCTGTTGTCGGTGTCTTTATTCCGGTAATCGTACTTGGTGTAACCGAGCTTAGTGTAACAGGACTCGGACCTGCCGCGGTTTCGCTCGCCGCCTTTTAGATTGCGGCTTTGCGTTCATTTTTGCAAGGCGTTAGCCTTGCTGCAAATTTCTCGCTTCGCCGAATAAAAAATTCGGCGGCAGAAACTTTTAACCTATTCGGCTTTCAAAGAACACCGGAGGCGATGAAAAAGCCCCCTCACTTTTTCAGCCGAAAAAGCAAGGGGGCTACAACCAAGTTTTTTAATTTTCTAAAAGATTTTTGAGTTTCGCACGGATCTTTGCGATTTTCTTGCTGATTGCCTGCTGTGAAACGCCATAGCGCTCGGCAAGCTCCGTCTGCGGAACTTCGTCATAGAAATGCTGGGCAATCAGAGCCTTTTCATCCTCCGGCAGAGTGTCCACCGCTTGGCGCAGCTTGTCCAACAATTGCTGATGGACAAGCGTATCGCAAACATCCGGCAGCTCGGCAATCAGAATTTCCTCACCATTGAATTCATCACTGTTCAAGGCGTCATACGAAACATCGCCGTTATCCCTGCGCTGCTCGTCGAGATATTTCTGTCGCCGTTTGTTGCGGTAGAATTCAATGTATTCCTTTTCACTCACCTCCATGATCATGCTGTGCAGGCCGATGAATTTCTTTTCTCGGTAGCCTGCATCGGTTTCTTTCCGAAATTCATGCTCCACGGGAGTTATTTCCCGATAGCCGCCGTCGGCTATAATAAAAACCTTTTTAGGGTTCAGTTTTTTCAAGTTTATGTACCTCCGTTCAATCGTTTTTTGCTAGGTCAAAAACGATTGATACGGAGGGCTTCGACAGCCTACCGCAAAATTTGACAGTACGCTGCCGTTTATACAAACGCAGAAAGCCAAGCCAATTTGAAATTCCGAAATAACAGATTTATTGTTGGTTTTTTGCAGATATCGTATGGAATTCTGTTAACCGCAGAGGTCAAAAAAATATAGGTGTCTGTGTGTCTGCGCAAAGACAGCCTTTGCTATTTCAACACCTGTTTCTTTCCTGTATTCTTTTTCATTCTTTCACCTTGTCGCTTGAAAACGGCAGGGCGCCGCTTTTTATGGCACTGCGTTGTGTTGAGTTTCGTCGATTGATTCTGCAAGGCTAAACATCGCGGTCACCTCCTGTTACGGTATTCGGGAAAACAAAAAAGCGACTGCGCTATGCTTTAAGGCATAGTACAGCCGCATGAGGGCGTGCATATAAAAACCGTTTTGTTAAGACGGTCTTGAATGTTGCGTTTCGCTTATGTACATGATTGTTAGGGGCTTCTCCTTGTTTTCATAATTACCTCGTTGTATTTGGTATCTGTTGATATCCGTGTGTCCGCTGCCGAGGCAAAAGTGAAGAGTGCATAAGTGTGATATACACAGTATACATGGAATCCGGCAAAAAATTGTTGGGTTATACCCGAGAAATTGCTTATTTCTCAAAAACAGTCGCCAAGGAAAGAAATACGGCACAGCGGTTTTTATGCCCTCTGTGCCGTAATTGTGATGTTTCCGTGATGGTTCGTTAATTGTTACTTATCTTTGATTATTTGGCGGAATGCCTTTTCCTCTTATCAAATACCGTTACACCTGTCAGAACGCCGCCGCTGATGAACATCAGTGCGATCCACAGCATGAGGTTGCTTGTATCGCCGGTCAGAGGAGACTGCGGCAGCTTCGCCGTTACGGTATCGGCCTGCTTGATTTCCTGTGTTGCTTTGGCGTCCTTGTAATACTTGTTGCAGCCGTCGCAGTACCAGTATTCGATATTGCCCTCGGCATCCTCGGTCGCCGCCTTTGCGGAGATATGCTTGAGGTCGGTGTGGTTATTCGGATCAGGCTCGCCGTAAGCCTTTCCGCAAACCTCGCACACCGCTTTTTGGGTGCAGGTGGCTGTGCCGCCGGAGCAGTCTTTGGTTTCGGAGCCGGTGCAGCCGTCTGCCGTGCATTTGCGGGTGTGCGTGCCGTCGCCGTTTGATGCCCATTCACCAAAAGTATGCCCGTCGTTGATCGTTACGGTCATTTCGGCGGTGTTGCCAGCCTTGTCGGTGACAACGATTCTCTGCCCGCCGTCCGCCGGGGAGAGGACAAAGCTGCCGTTTTCGTCAAGCGTGACCTCTGTGCCGTTTACGGTGACGGTGTCCACATACTTCTCGGCAACGGTGACCGTCTGCGCTTCGCAGCAGGTCTTTCCGTCCTCAATGCCGGTGATCACGGGCTGAACATTGTCAAGCGTTACGCGGTCGGAGCGAAGATATGTTATGTTCATGCTCTCGTCAACAAGCATTGCGTAAACAATATATTCCCCGTTTGGGTCTATGCGGAACGGCTCCTCATACCCGCCGAATACGAGGGATTGAAGCTCCGCCTCGGAGAGATCCTGATCTGTCACCAGATAAGAGACGAACACGGTTCCGCTGTTGTCGGCGGCGTTTATCGTCACCGTCTGCGTGTCCTTAAAGAACAGGCCGAAGGTGAGCTTATTCAGGAATTCCTGCCATTTATTGGTGCCTATGATAATTTCGCCCATGGGCTTTTCGGTGTCTTTCCACCGTGCTTTGAGCGTTATATTCTCGGCAGGCATGGTTTCGGGAATTGCCTTATCCCAGCCGATGAAGGTGTAGCCCTCTCTTTCCGGGGCTTCAGGTGCGGTAATTACCGTGCCGTAGTCCTGCGTAATCGGAGCAATCTCGCTGCCGCCGTTGGTGTCAAAGGTAATTGTGTATTGATTGATTTCCCACTGCGCGGTGACAGTCATATTTTCAGCGGGCATAGTCGTGGGAATTTCCTTATCCCAGCCGATAAAGGTATAGCCCTCTCTTGTAGGGTCGGCAGGGACGGTGATCGCCGTTCCGTAGTCCTGCGTAATCGGGGCAATTTCGCTGCCGCCTACAGTATCAAAGGTTATTGTGTAGGTATTCGCCGTCCATTTTGCATATAATGTTATGTTATCGGTAACTTTATCGCTTGCATAATCCCACGCCGTGCCGTCGGCCTTGTTCCAGCCACCGAAGGTATAGCCCGGTGTGGCGGCGGGAGCATCGGGACGCGTCGCGAGAGTGCCGGAGGGCAGAACCTGCTTTGCGTATTCACTGTCGCCGTCCTTGTAGGTCACGATGACGCCGGTCGTATTGCCGTAAATATACAGACCGCCGTAGAAGAGGCCCCAGCCAACATGGCTTGGATTTACACTGGAAGTTCCGCCGATCACCGTCTTGCCTTTGAAGGCGGTAATACCGTTATCTTCTGCAAGACAGGTGATCTTACTTGACTGATTTAGGTGAACCCCACCGTATACCTCGCCGCCGTTGGCGTAAATTGTGGTCATATACGCAGCATTGATAGCGTATCTGCCGTTGTTTTTGATCAGGCCGCCGGTCAACGTGATCACGCCGGTTGTGTCTCCGTTCGCCATCGGACCAAAAGCGTATATGCCGCCGTAAAAGGCCTCTCCGGTCGTTAATCTGTTTGGTGTTGAGCAGCCGACAATGCTGCCGGCGTTCATGGTGAACGAACCGTCTGAGAGGAACAGGCCACCGCCATCATTGGCTATGCAGCCGACGATATTGCCGCCGTTCATGGTGAGTGCGCCGCTGCCGATGATCACGCCGCCACCTTCCACCCCGTTGGAGAAGAAGATCCGGCTGCCCGTGCCGCCTGTGATGATGCCACCATAGACGGTCTCTGTGCCGCTGTTGTCCAGCACCCAAGGTTCTGCGCCGTTAACCTTGAATTTGTGCTCCGCCGTGGGATTGCTGTCGATAAGGGTCAGGTCGCCGGTGATGCCGCTCTTATTATCGAGGATAATAACGCTGCCGCTGCCGGTCATTTTCAGAACATAGCCGTTGAGATCGAGGGTGACCTTGCGGAGGATGGTCAGGGAGCTGCTGATGCTAATGTCCCCTGCCAGCCTGACGGTGCTGACATTAGAATCAGCAATAGCCGCAGTCAGCTCATCCGCGGTGCTGACTTCTGTTACCGTCTCGCTCCCGCCAATTAACGCCGTCAAGGCTGTCTCCGGCTGGGGGTCGGACACTTCCCCCTCCGGCTGCACTGCCGCATCGTCTGCGGGCTGGGCGCACTTTGCACAGTTCTCCGGCAAAGCGCCCTCTACGCCGCAGATGGGACAATCTGCGTTCATTGCTTCTGCCATGCAGGCCGTTTCACAGCTGCAAACAGGCGGTTCTTCCGCACTGTCCTCCGCAAATGCCGCCGTGGGCAACAGCCCAATCAGCATGACGCAGCACAGCAGAAGACTTAAAATTCGTTTTCTCATCTTGTTTCCTCCGTTTTGCAGCCTCAAACAAGACCCTTTTTCTTTTTCAGTACAATGTACAAAATCAAGCCGAGGTTACCAAGCAGCGCAACTCCTGCAACAGAACCGATAACCATCAAAGCAGGAGAGGATGCGGATATGTTTCCGGAGCCTGCGGGGACTGCTGCATCCGCCGCCGCTTTTACATCGGTGTCTTTCTTACCGATCCACCAGTTGCCGTTTTCGCCGATAAAGGGGGTCAGACCGTCCTTACCATCCGCACCGACAACTTTACCGAGATTGGCTGTTGTACCATCGGTGTAGGTGAGAACGAGTTCGCCGTTTGCATTGATCTCCGCTTTGGCGATTCCGACGCCGTCCTTGCCGTCCTTTCCGTCTTTTCCGTTTTTACCGTCAGCGCCGCTTGCGCCGCCTGCGCCGTTTGTTCCGTTCTTGCCGTTCTGTCCCGGTGTGCCGGCATCTCCGGTGTCACCCTTATCGCCTTTATCGCCCTTTTCGCCTTGTTGTCCGTCTTTACCGGTATCGCCCTTCTCTCCGGTGGCTTTCACACCGAGGGATACCCATGTCTGTCCGCCGTCATAGGAGACATACCAGAGGTTATCTTCCCCGATTTTAAGCCGAGGTGTTATGCCGTCTTTTCCGTCCTGTCCGGGGTCGCCTTTATCTCCCTTATCTCCCGTGTCGCCCTTGTCGCCTTTTTCGCCCTTCAGCTCCGACAAGGCAATCAAATTATTCCAGACGGAATCATCGCTGTACTTCCACTGTACGAATCCGTTATATACCTGCAGTTCAATTTGTTTTCCGTCTGCGCCGTCATTTCCCGTCAGCTCGGCAAGTGAGACAAGATCGCGGTAAGCGTCGTCACTTTCACCCGCATATCGCCACTGGATACTGCTGCCGTTACTGCGGAATTCGATTTCTCTGCCGTCCGCTCCCGCAAAGGTTGAGAAGGTTTTGGTATTGGACAGCGCCGATACCATTCCTTTGTCTGTCACGGAGGAGACTGCAAAGGTATAGGTGGTATCCGCCTGCAGTGAGGTGTATGTATAAGAAAGCTCTTCCGCAGAAAGCGGAGCATCAGTCACACGCACAAAATCTCCGTCATCCATGCGCATCCAGACATGATATCCGGCATAGGGACGTCTGAGGTCTGCCGTCGGCGCCTTCCATGTGATTTTTGCGCTCCGGTTATCCGTTACGAATACGCCCGTAAGTGTCGGTATGGGCGGCGCGGCACGAAGATTGGTCAGCACATAACCGAATACGGGAATTTTCTGATCGCCTGCCGTCCATGTACGCATACCGAAATCCCATGTAAAGCCGTATTGGCTCGAAACATCGTAGCCGATTCCGTAGGAGGCAAGGAGCGAACGGCGGTCGATATTGTTGACCGTGCCGCTGGCGCCGCTGCTTTTCGTCGTGGTGTAGACCGTGCCCGTTGCTTTACTGTAGCTCAAATCAATCACAAACCCCATATTGAATGCGTCTACACCCCACGTGTTTTTCATCGAAGCGGAGAAGCCGTGAGCTATCTCAACTCCTTCGGCATGTTCGGACGTGGTCGTCCAGTCGTTTGTGATACTGCTTGCACCGAAGCCAAGCTCATATTTTTGCTTACTCAGCGACTCAAATTTCGAAACATAGTCGGCGGTAGTAGCGGTATTCGACCAATAGGCAAACGGGTCACCCTCGGCGTTTTCCGGCAGTACATGGCTGTTCAGTATCGGCAAAGCCTTTGCCTTTCCCGCTGCAATGTCTTTCTTGTAGGTTTCGTTGTACAGTACCGCAAACTCATCGTAATATTCACGGTCAAGCATGGTATAAACCGGCTGACCGGGGATCATCAGTGCGATGGTGTTTTTCTCGCTGAGGTCAAAATCTCCCTTTTCGGGGTCATAAAGCGAGTAATAATAGGTCGTTGCCGGCACACGGTACAGCACCACGGAATCATTGCCGCCGGCATTAAAGGATACGCTGTATTCCTTTGAAAGGGTATCCTCGGTGCTCTTGGTAAAGTCCATGGTATATCCGAGCGTCGCCTCGTATCTCCACACCTTCAGATCTCCCTGCGCGACGATGGACGCACCGAAGGAGGTGTTGTGCGATGAGGATTTCGTGTCCGAATAGCCGGAGGAGAAGGTATAAGTGGTTGAGCCGTCGGAGAAATCGAGGTCATAGTCGCCGAGCTCCGAGAAATACGGAGCCGCCTGAAGCACCGCCTGCACCTGTGCGTCGGAATATCCGTAGCCCTTGCCCTCATAGCGGGCAAACAGTCCGTCTTTGTTCACATCAGCCGCAAGCAGTATGCAGTTGTACGGCATATCCCATGCGAGGTCGACGGCGTGACACAGCTTTGAGTATTCGTCTTTTTCGGCTGTCGCCGTATATTTGCCGGCAACTGACAGTGTGCCGCTGCCGAAGTCCTCACCATAGAACACATCGGTGAACAGATCGAATTTGCGCGCATTTTTGGTGCCGTTCTGTCTTTCGGCGGCAAGCGCGATCACCTGCTCGCGGCCTTCGGTGTTGTGGTCAAAGTTGCCCGCAATGGCATCCTGATAATACCACCATCTCGCACTCGAGTTCTTCTCGCGCGTGGTATCGCACAGAAGATTGAGACCGCCGTTTTCCTGCACCTCATAGAGAGCACCCGCGATGAAGACCTGCTCG
>ULQP01050025.1_pt1 | contig 22999 bp, 20 predicted proteins | sample 1954571 | NCBI WGS metagenome assembly ULQP01 (sample SAMEA4835657, study PRJEB28245) | human gut metagenome | biome: gut microbiome; material: fecal sample | place: Denmark | collected 2008 | reverse complement strand
GGATGGCGAGAAGCCGATCCTCCCGCAGGGGGATGCACTCGCACCGCAGCGCCGTCGGCAGCGTGATGAACCCGATGTCCACGCTCCCGTCCGTCAGCCAGCGGTCCACATCGTGATAGTCGCCGTTGAAGAGCTTGAACTCCACGTGCGGGTAGAGCGTCTGAAATTCCTGCATCATGCCCGGCAGCCAGTGCACCGCCACGCTCGTGAACGTCGCAATGCGCACCGTGCCCGCCGAAAGGCCGCGCAGCTCCGCCGCCGTCTGGTCGAGCTGCTCCTGCGAGCGGAGAATGTCCCGCAGAAACGGCATGATCTTCTCTCCCTCCGGTGTCAGGCGCGCGCCCGTGCGGCTGCGCGTCAGGAGCGGAAAGCCGAATTCCTCCTCGAGCGCGGCGATGATGTGGCTCACGCCCGACTGCGTCAGCCCCAGCTCCTCCGCCGCCTTCGTCAGCGAGGAGAGCTCCACCGTTTTTTCAAAAACTTCATATTTTTTCGTATCCATGAAAATTTCCTCTTGCAATTTAGCGCGTTAAGGTGTATAGTACGCCCATAACATTTTTATCGGTAATGCATTGCATTATAAAACATAATGTGTCGATTGTCAAGGGGGAAGAAACATGAATCATTCGGAGCTTTTAATGTTTATCCTGTATCTGGTATTTATGCTGGGTATCGGCATCTGGTTTTTTGTGCGCAGCAAGAACGCCGGAGAGAAGGACTACTTCCTCGGCGGACGCGAAATGGGCGCGTGGGTGTCCGGCCTTTCGGCGGGCGCGAGCGACATGAGCGCATGGGTGCTCATGGGCATGCCGGCGTCCATCTATGCTTACGGCATGGGCAAGGCGTGGATCCCGGTGGGGCTGTTCATCGGCTATTCGCTCAGCTGGATCTTCATTGCGCCGCGGCTGCGCTCGTTCTCCATCGTGTGCGGCGACTCGATCACGATCCCGCAGTATCTGACGAACCGGTTCAAGGCGAGCTCCCGCGCGCTGCAGATCATCAGCGCGGTGATCTTCCTCGTGGCGTATACCGTTTATTCCGCGAGCAGCATCAAAGCGTGCGGCACGCTCTTTGAAACGGTGCTCGGCATCCCGGCACAGATCGCAATGTACGCCGCGGCGGTCATTATTGTGGGATACACGTTCCTCGGCGGCTTCAACGCCGTGTGCTGGACGGACTTTTTCCAGGGGCTGCTGATGCTCGGTTCGCTTTTCGCCGCGCCGATCGTCGCGCTGTGCATGATGCAGAAGAGCGGCACGACCGCCGGAACGCTGCCCGCGGGCTACTGGAACATGATGACCTCATGGCAGGACATTCTCTCCGGTCTCGGCTGGGGTCTCGGCTACGCCGGTATGCCGCACATCATCATCCGGTTTATGTCCGTGAAATCGGACAAGGAACTCAAAAAGGCCGCGAAGGTCGGCATCGGCTGGACGTTCTTCATTCTCATGTTTGCGGTGCTTGTGTCGGTCGTGGCGCACCTCTTCCTCGGCGACGGGCAGGAGAGCTCCACCATCTTCATCGCCATCGTGCGCCGCATCTTCACCGGCCCGTGGCTGGGACTCATTTCGGGCCTGCTGCTCAGCGCGATCCTCGCCGGCGCGATGAGTACCGCCGATTCGCAGCTTCTCGCCGCTTCGAGCGCGTTTGCGAGCGACGTGTATAAGCCCGTGATCCGCAAGGGACAGAGCACGGATAAGGAAATGCTCTGGGTCGGGCGTATCGTGGTGCTCGTGATCGCCGCGGCGGCGCTGCTCATCGCGTCCAACCCCGGCAGCGGCACGATCATGTCGCTTGTTGAGAACGCGTGGGGCATCTTCGGCGCGTCGTTCGGGCCGGTCATCGTGCTGAGTCTCTTCTGGCGCGGCTTCACGTTCTCCGGCGCGGCGACGGGTATCGTCGCGGGCGCGGTGGTAGACGTGCTGTGGCTCGTGCTCTTCAAGAGCACCGGCGTTTACGAGATCGTCCCCGGCTTCGCCGCCGGACTTCTCGCCGCGGTCATCGCCTCGAAGAGCTCGAGCGCGGAGAGCCGCGAGACCGCCGCGGCGCTCTTTGATCAGTGCATCGCGTATAGGGACTGACCCCGGAGTGTTTCCGGCAAAGCGCAAAAACCCTCCTGCTGCAAGCCCTGTTGCAGCAGGGGGGGTGCTGTTTTATATGGCCGCCCTGTCTCTGTTTGCCGATCACGCCGAAGAATGAAAACGCGATTTATGCCAAAACTGCCTTTAAAGTTTCGAGATTTATGGTATAGTTATAGTTACTCTACAGAAAGGGGATGGTATTCGTTTGAGAATCCTTTTTTGTGATGACAATCCGGAGATGTTGGATCAATTACAAAAATATGTAACTGAATTTTTTAAAGGCATAGGAAAGCTTTTGCCCGAAATGGCCGCCTACACCAGCGGAGACGATCTTCTGCAAATGGAACGCTATGCAGATATCGCCTTCCTGGATGTTGAAATGCCTGGCCGCAGCGGGATTCATGTTGGCGCTCGTCTGAAAGAGTATAACCCTAAAATTAAAGTATTTATTGTAACTTCGTTCCCTGACTATTTGGATGAAGCCATGCGCTTTCAGGTGTTTCGTTATCTTTCCAAGCCGATAGACAAAAGCCGGCTGTTTCGCAATCTGAAGGATGCTGTTTATCTTCACAATATGGAGACCCACGTTATCCCTGTGACAAGCAAGGATGGGGTTGTCGCGCTTCCCGCCGACCAGTTCGTATGCGTAGAGACCGATTCGAGAAAAACATATATCTACACACCAACGGATAAGATCCAATCCGTTGAAAGCATAAAGAAATGGAAGGAAAAATTGACGCTTCCATGTTTTTATATGCCATATAGAAGCTTTATCGTTAATATGCAGTATGTAGTGTCCTTCTCCAAGGATTCCATTCAGTTGAGATGCGGAGACGCAATAAAAGAAGCCTATTTGGCCAAACGCAAGTATAACGAGTTCAAGGACCGATACCTGATGTTTATGGAGAGCATAAGATGAGCCCGGAGAGAATATGCTCCGCAGTTGTATATATTGCGGAGGCAATCACTGCCGGGCTTTATTTCAAGGTTTTTTTTGCTCCGAAAAAGACCGCAAAGGTCCGGGTAACGCTTTTAACTATTGTTTATTTTTTGTTGTGGCTCTCTTTCCAGCTGGGGAACTTTTTTGTAAACGCCCTGCTCTTCTTTGCCGGAAATCTTGTCCTGATCCTTTTGTGCTATGCAACGGGGAAAACCGCCGCCATTCTCCACGCCGCATTCATGACGTTTGTAATGGTCCTGACCGAAGTGATCGTTATGGTGTTATTATCCTCCATATTCGGGGATTTTGGAGCATTTACCTATAATCTGATAGCGCAGATCGTTACCAGTGTTTTAAGTAAAATACTCTATTTTTCCGTTATTCTGGCATTTTCGAGGATTTATGGCTCTCGTAGAAAAGCGAAGGAGGAGCCGTATTTCGTTTTACTGATCTGCCTTTTGCCTGCCGCCTCGATGGTGATCTCCATCATGATCATGTATGTGGGGGTAACCGTGCCGCTTACCGGCTGCACGGAAGCCCTGATGATGGTCAGCGCATTCCTCCTTCTGTTTGTGAATATCGTTGTTCTGGCGGTAAATGATCAGATCCAGAAAATCTACGACGATCGCACGGCGCTGCAGCTGCGGCATCAAAAAGAGGAAGCCGATGTAAATTACTATCACATGCTTCAGGTGCAGTATGATAATCAGCGGGTGCTGATCCATGATATTAAGGATCAGTTTCGCGTCATAGAGGGACTTGCCAGAGAAAACAAAAACGAGGAACTTATCGATTACCTTTACCGCTTTGAAGCGAAGCCCGAGCTTTCCAATCAGATTCGTCTGTGTGATAATTCGGTGCTGAACGCGATCCTCGTTTGGTACGCGGATCAATGCCGACAAAACGGCATTGCGTATCACTTCGATGTACGCGCCGATTGTGTTTCGTTTTTGGATCCAAACAGCATAACGGCGCTGTTCGGGAATCTTTTATCCAACGCATTTGAGGCGGCGTGCCTTTCTGCAAGAAAATCCATAGAGGTATCCGTAGTAAAAAGACCGGTTGGGGGCGTAATCCTTTCTATCGTAAACTCGTGTGATTCAAAACCACCGAAGGATTTGGACGGAAACTTAAAAACTACGAAGAAAGACACGGAGCACCACGGCTTAGGACTGAAAAGCGTAAATAAGGTCATCCAGCAGTACGGTGGTTTTTCCACATTGTATTACGACGCGGCAGAAAAGACGTTCCATTGCATCATCCACTTCCCTGCGGAAGCTAAAGCAGCGAGCTTGAAGTTTTGATACTTCAAGCTCGCTGCTTCACGTTGCAGGCCGCGTCCGCACGGAAACCTGCCTTGCACATCAGCTGGACGCCGTATAAATGGAAAATGCAATCGCGGTTATAGCGGTGAGGACAAACAATATAGCCGCAACATAAGTTAACATAGCAACTCTTAGTAAGGCACTAATGCCTAATAGAAGAAAGCCAATAGTAAATAACGCAAAAATGAATCCGCAGAAATAATAATTCTTTCTTTTTTTTTGCTCATTTTTTTGAGACTAAAAAATTTGTTGATAAAACAGGGCCTCGCTGCAAGAAAGAAAAGATCGAGCACGCCAAAGCTAGAGCAGACAAACAAAGCATAACAATAAATATAGTCATTTTCGCTACACCTTCTTTCGGATCAGACTTCAACGCCCTCCTGCAACGCGGCAATCTTCTCGATGTCGCGCTCCGCCGCCGTACCGGCGCCATAGTGAAAAATGTAGTGTTCGGTCTCAACGGTTTGCATGGGTCCCCCCAAAACGAATTTGATATGAACTAAGGTCAAATCCATTCTGTGTAAAACAATATGGGTTCTCAGGCGATTTCAAGCATTTTCTGGTGTGGGTATTGTGTGATCTGAAGCATGGGCGGATTTTCCAGCAGGTCATTATAGTCGTTCTGCCATCCCATTACTATAAAAGGAAGAAGTATTGTTTTACTGGCATTCTGCTGCAACGAAAAGGAAAGGCCCGGCATATGTGGATTGGAAATAGCGAAACAAATATTATCGATTGATAATATGTAGTTTTTCCCCACCAGGTTATATAGTAATAAAGCTATGCCTTTTTCATTGGTATAAGGATTGCTGGTGTTTGTTACGGTTATCTCTATTGCATACACATAATCGGAATATGGTCCCAGTTCCGACAGACGATCACCCGCATTATACCGATCAAGAAACTCTTTTGCGCTCACCAATTCCGAACGCAGCACCTGCACGGAGTACCCGTCCATATCCTCAAACTCATAGTCAAAGTAGTCATTTTCAATAGGCACTATCTCGCCAAGCGGATAGACAATTTTCTGAGGCAAGTCCAGATCTGCGTTGATGGAATACACTCGCGCTGCCCATCCCAAAACAAGAAGGGAGATAACCACCGGCAATATAAATTTTTTCATTTCATACCTCAAAATGGCTTATACAAATGTTCTGTTATTTTCCCTTGCTCCAGAAGAAAGATTTCATCGGAGACGTCTTGAAGTACAGGAAGATCATGGCAGGCAAGAATTATAATTGCGCCACGCTCTCTTTCTTTTGCAAGAATTGTTTTCACCAAAGAGACCCCGCTGCTATCCAACGAGTTGGTGGGTTCATCGAGAATGAGAATATCCGGCTTTTCCATGATAGCAGCTGCTATACCGAGTCGTTGCTTCATTCCCAAAGAGAACTTTTTATATTTTCGTTTATCCAGCGGATCTAATCCCACAGAAGTAATTGCATCGTGTATTTCCTCTCGGGTGATTATATTTTTAATAGAAGCAAGCATTTCCAGGTTTTCAAATCCGGTATAGCTATCTAAAAATGCGGGGTTTTCTAACAGAAGACCTACACTCTGCGGGAAAGTGATCTCCTTTCCCAGCCGTTTTCCGTCGATCACGATCTCCCCCTTTGTCGGATAGATCAGTCCGCAGATCAGCCGCATCAGCATGGTTTTTCCGGAGCCATTTATTCCCTGAAAACCATATACGTTCCCTGATACAAGTGTCATAGATACGCTGTTTATTATAGGGACGCCGTAAATGCTTTTTGACACTTCATTTACCACGATTTTGCTCAATATATTCACCTCTTTAGTCTCTATTGATCAAGTCATAGGAACGGAAAATTATTGCGCCCAATAGTATCAGGAAAAAGTCAAATGAAACTGCATAAATATAGCCGGTATCTACGTTTACGCCGTTTGACATAAACAGTTCGGTTCGGATAGGCATGGCATAATTGCATAAGAGCGCCGGCGAGAATAGATATACCGAAAGGATTGCTATTACGGCCATTGTTAAAAAACTAAGTGTTGGTTTAATAAACAGAGAAAGGGTCATCTGGCATAGACACAAGGAAAATGAAACAACAACAGGCAACAGCAAAGCAAGCAGGGAGATTTGTATTTCGCCAATTGCCGTACCGGTGGAAAAGGTCTGAAAAAGCTTGCAAATTATGTCTGCATGTAAAACAAGAGAAAGATCCGCCTTCGTCACTAGGCAGGCAATGCACACTGTCACCCAGAGGACTGTATGAAAAAGGAGTGTTCCGAAAAAGCACCACAAGGTTTTTGATAGCCACCACAGGCGGCGACTTCCGCTGCGTGTTAGAATCTGAACGCCAAATGTTTGCATGTCTTTGTAAGCATAACTTGACATGAAAAACAGCAGGGATATGAGCCAAATCATCCACCTTGCAGGAAATTGAAACGGCTCTGCAGGATTGGGAATATACTGCGCCATACCACCGTATATGTACATAATATGGTCCGCATATGTCGGGATCACATTGGACGCGGATGATTCAGCAAGTGCTAACGGATAAAACGTCCGGTTAAAATCGACAAACGAAATAAGCGCTATTATAAAAGGAGCAAGTATAAGTCCAACGTTTTTGCAAATACCATTCCTAACATCGAAATGTATAAGTTTAGTAAAGTTCATTTCCTTTTCCTTTTATAACGGTTGGAACAAAGGTAAGCACGAAAAGGATCAGTGCTTCTGCAACGATAACATTCCATCCGGCGTCATAGCGTGCTGCGGCAGGATGCAAAAAGTAAATGGGAGAAAATTCGGTGTACCGTATAAGATTGTTCGTATAAACAATCGAGACACCGGCAAAGTTCAATCCCAAAAGCAGAAAAAACGGTAATAAGACAACAACAACACGATTCTTATAAATGGTTGAAATGGAATAGGACAGGCATGCAATCAGTCCGCAAAAGAGAAAATCAATAGCTAAATAGAGCAGCACATAAACCGCCGGATATGTGTAGTACAGTTCCGACATAAGGGAGGCCCCATTTACGGCATACCAGATGAGATAGGAAGGATCCGGGCATACTGCGGGAACAAACATGGCTGTCAGCAAAAAGTTAAAGAGCAAAGGAATGACCATTGTCAAACCGCCGGAAAGGAATACGGCGCAGTATTTGGCGAAATAGTATGGAAATTTTCCAGTTTTGAGTACCATACACCTTGTGTAACCGATGCGGTGCTCGTTACAAAAAGACCAACCATAGGGTATTGCTACCAAAAGAGGGAATATAAAAAAATATACGGATGACCCTAAAGTATAGGTTTCCCCGCCCACCCAATGATTGTATAGGGTGTTCATGGCTGCATGGGGGTTTCGATGTTGGAAAACCTCAGAAAAACCATTTACAACTTGTATACCACGATAGTAGCTTTTTACTTGAGGTATCAGACTGCATAACGTGACCATACAGCCAACCGCGATCGCTATAACAAACAGTCGGTTTCTTATTGCCTTCCTGCACTCAAGGTATAGTGTCCTTTTAAACATACAAATCTCCTTAAGCCGGAAATAAAGCTAAATACTGCCTTAGCGTTTCTATCCGGGAATTGAAAATTAAAAATAACGAGCTTTTATCATACTTCGTCAAATCGACATACCACCCGACCTTCACCGACAGGCTTTCGCCAGCGGGCAATGTGTAATGATAATACTCGCTGGAGTACTCTCCCGATCTTGGGCCGGCGTTTGAAAAATATGCGGGATAGGCCAATGGATAAAACGAGCGCACGGAGAGATCCGTCTGGCTCGGCTCGCAATAGGTAAGCTCAAGGCTCGATATATTCAGCTCCTGCGGCATTTCATTATTGCGGATTGTGATATCCACAAGCAGGAACTGAACTTCCGAACGCAAGTTCCCGTTTTCATCTGTAAATCGATAATCTATGTATTCTTCCATCTTAGACGAATCAATGCCAGCAGCGACAGATGAATCGAATATTTCTGCATTGGTGACAATATACGTCATGGCGTTTTCCACGAGATCGCCCTTAAGAACACCGGCAGCGGATATTTCTTCACCAAATGCTCGAACGGCTCCATCCTGAATGTTGTATTCCGGTGCTGCAAAAGTGTCCTCCGTGATTTCGCTTACACCGATTTCATCCGGTTCTTCTGCTGCAAATTGCGGTTTGTCCATAGAATTTGCAGCCTCCGCTTCCGAGTCTTTCTCGCTGAAGCCGGGCCTGTTTTCCTGCGGCTCACCGCTTTCCCCGCAGGACGGCAGGAGTGTCAGCACGCAAATAAGGATCAAAATGTAAATCGTTTTTTTCATTGATTTTTCCTCGCAAAAAACGGTGTTCAACAATGATTCCCGATGCCTTTCGGAAAGTCATCCCGCTTTCTTTTTAAAGGGTTTTTCTTTGTATTTCAAGTGGTCTTGCGCCAAATGACGTAATGTCTGCATTTTATGCAAGGCAGACTTAAACTCCGAAAGAATGCCCGGAAGATCCAAGCGATCTTCCGGGCGTTTGATGCTTCAAAGAGCTGTATGGAAAGAAAGCCACGGCGTTAGGTCAATTGCCTGACGCCGTGGCTTTTAGATTATGCTGGATTATTCCGCGTCCTCCTCGTCCTCAAGCAGGAGCGGGAGCGTGGCCTCATACTTGGTTTCGGTGGCGCTCTTTTCCTCCGCCTGCGCGGTGTAATTGCGTACGATGGCCGCCGCCTTTTCGATCGGCAGGAGCGTACCGGCGCCCGCGACGCAGCCGCCCGGACACGCCATGCCCTCGAGCAGATACCCGTTGTACTTGCCGGCCTTGGCAAGCGTGAGCATTTTCCGGCAGTCCTTGAGCCCCTGCGCGCACGCGGTTTTCACCTCGCGGTCGGGGTCGATGTGCGAGATCGCCTCACGCACCGCTTCCGCAACGCCGCCGGAAACGGCAAAGCCGCGGCCCGCCGCCGTGCCTTCGCGCAGCGGCGCGGTCTGGGTGATCTCGTTAAAGTTGATGCCCTTGGCCTCGAACATGCCCATGACCTCTTCAAACGTCAGGACAAAATCGACTTCGCTGCGCACGGTCGTGCGCATGGCTTCAAGCTTCTTTGCGCTGCACGGCCCGATGAACGCGACCTTCTCGCCCGGGTGCTGCTGCTTGCAGAGGCGCGCCGTGAGCACCATGGGCGTGAGCGCCATGGAGATGCAGTTTGCCTGCTCCGGGAAGAGCTTTTTCGCCATGACCGCCCAGCTCGGGCAGCAGGACGTTGCCATGAACGGCTGCTCGGCGGGGACCTTCTCCAGAAAGTCCTTCGCCTCGTCGAGCGTGCAGAGGTCTGCGCCGACGGCCACCTCCGCCACATGCCGGAAGCCGAGCATCTTCATCGCGGCCTTGAGCTTATCCGGCGTCATGCTCGGGCCGAGCTGCCCGACGAACGCGGGCGCGACGATCGCAATGACCTTTTCACCGCCGCGCAGTGCCTGCGTGAGCTGGAAGAGCTGACTCTTATCGGAGATCGCGCCGAACGGACAGTTCACAAGACACATGCCGCACGAGACGCACTTATCATAATCGATATCGGCGCGGCCGTGCTCGTCAGACCGGATGGCGTCCATACCGCACGCCTTGGCGCACGGGCGCTCCTGCAAAATGATCGCATTGTAGGGGCAGACATCCGCGCACTTGCCGCAGCGGATGCAGAGATTCTCCTGAATGCGGCTCACGCCGCGGTGGCTGAGCTTGACCGCCTTTTTCGGGCAGACCTCGCGGCACGGGTGCGCCAGGCAGTTCTGACAGAGGTTCGTAACGATATAGCGCTTTTCCGGACAGGCGTTGCAGGCGAATTTCAGAATATTCACCAGCGGCGGCTCGTAATATTTCTCCGGTCTCGCGCTCTCCTCCACACCCGCGGCGAGCGGCGCGTGCTGGTCGAGCGGACGGGGGCTCAGGCCCATTGCGAGACGCAGCCGTTCGCCGACGATGGCTCTTTCCAGAAAGATGCTGCTGCGGTGCTCGGCGACCTCACCGGGGACGATCTTATACGGCAGGTCTTCAATGCGGGAATAGTCCCCACCCTCGTAGCCCATGCGGGCGACTTCGGTGAATACCTGACGGCGAATGTCGGTAATGGTGGAATAAATGCCGCGAATGCTCAATGAAAAACCTCCTTAGTTCGATTTATCTCGACGCGTTACGCAATATCTCGCTCCATGCCTCCGGCGACGCGGGGGAGAGATGCGCCGCATCTCCGTCCGCTTTCTGCCAGACGAGGCTCTCCTCTTCGACCCAGAGCCGGTATACGCTCTCCGTGCCGTCCGGCGCGGCGAGCGTGATCGTATAGTCGCAGCCTCGCTCCGGCGTGGGCGTTTCGCCCTCGTCGAGCAGAAGATACCCGGCGAAAAATCCGTCGTCCGGCAGCGTGACCGCGTCGTCCGATGCGCCGTTTTCCGCGGTGACAGTGACCGTAACGCTGCCGTCCGCCGCGGCGCTATCCGGCGCGGCGGCCATCATCCTGCCGCCTGCGGGCGCTGCCGGTGCTTCCGCCGGGGTTTCCGTTTCGGCACTGTCCTCCGCCGCGCTGTACATGGCGATCTCCGACTCTTCCCTCGCCGTGCTGCTCGCGCCCTTCGCGGCGAAAGTGCCGGAAAAGGTCACTCCCGCCCAGATCGCCACGGCAGCCGCCGCGGCAAGCGCGCCATAGCGCGTCACAAGGCGCGCGATGCCCGCCTTTTTCTTCGCCGGCTTTTCCGCCGGCGCAGCGGCTTCATGGACGCGCGCCATCACGTTCGCCGTGAAATTCTCCGGCACATCGCCGAGCGCATCGTCCGTGCCGGATATTGCCTGCATCGCCTCATAAAAGCTCCGGCAGGCCTCGCAGCTTTCCAGATGGGCACGAAGCTCCTTGTCCTCTTCGGCGGTGATCTCGCCGTCGAGCGCTGCGCCGATCAGCTCTTCATAGTATTCACAGTTTTTCACGCTTCACACCCCTTCCCTTGTTTGGACGGGAAACGGTCGGAAAAGTTCCCGCTTTTGAGAAGCGCTATGCAGAGCTTTTTCCGCGCGCGGTTGAGCCGCGATTTGACCGTGCCGACCTCCAGCGAGAGCGCCGCGGCGATCTCGTCGTAGCTCAGCCCCGCGCTCTCGCGCAGGGCGAGAATTTCGCGGCAGTCATCCGGCAGCGCGGCGAGCGCCGTGCGCACGGCGTCCCGGTCGGCGGCGCGCTCGGCCAGCCTCTCGGGGGAATACCGCTCGTCGGGAATGGCGATCTCGGTCTCTTCGCCGTCGTCGTCTTCCGTCTGGAGCGACACGATAACGGCACGCTTATTTTTGCGCAGCATATCGATGCATATGTTGTTCGTCAGCCGGTAGAGCCACACGGAAAACCGGCTGTCGCCGCGAAAATCCGCAAGCGAGGTGTACGCCTTGAGAAACGCCTCCTGCGCGGCGTCCTCGGCGTCGGCCTCGTTTTTCAGTATGCGCAGCGCGAGACGGTATACCTTTGTCTGGTTTTCCGTCACGAGCGGCTCGTAGGCGCTCTCGTCTCCGGCGAGAACGCGCTCGATAAATCCTTTTTCCTCGTCTTTTGTCATGCTGTCACCTCAGATCGCGCTGTATGCCGCGGACGATCTTCTCCGCGTCGGCGAGTGTATTCATCGATACGATCTGCTGCTTATAATATCCCGCATGGGACACCCCGCGCAGATACCAGCAAAGCTGCTTGCGTGCTTCCAGAATGGCGATCTTCTCGCCCTCGAGCGAGCACGCCGTCGTGATCTGGCCGAGGGCTTCCTCCATCCGCACGCGCAGCGGCGGGAGCGGCGGGACTTTCTCCCCGGCAAGAAGGGCGTTGCCCTGCGCAAAGAGCCACGGGTTGCCGAAGCTGCCGCGCCCGATGAGCGCCGCGTCCGCGCCGGTGTAGCGCAAAATGTGTTCGGCGTCCTCCGCGGTCCATACGTCGCCGTTGGCAAACACCGGGATGCGTACCGCGCGCTTTACGTCGCGGATGATGTCCCAGTCGGCCTGCCCCGCATACATCTGCGCTCTCGTGCGGCCATGCACCGCGATCGCCGCGGCGCCCGCGCTCTCGCACATTTCGGCAAACGGCACGGCGTTGATATTGCCCTTATCGAAGCCTTTGCGGAACTTGACCGTCACCGGCACATCCACCGCATGGACGACCGATTCGATGATCTTCGCTGCGAGATCGGGCGTTTTCATAAGCGCGCTCCCATCGCCGGATTTTACGACCTTCCCGACGGGACAGCCCATGTTGATGTCGATGATCTCGGGGCGGCAAAGGTCTATCACCTTGCACGCGGCCTCCGCCATGCACGAAGGGTCGCTCCCGAAGATCTGCACGGCGAGGGGCGTATCCCCCTCGGGCCGGACGAGCAGCGTTTTCGTCTTGCCGTCCTGATACATGAGCGCCTTGGAGGAGATCATTTCGCTCGTGGCGAGCGCTGCGCCGTGTTTCCGGCAGAGGAGCCGGAACGAGGCGTCCGTCACGCCGGCCATCGGCGCGAGAAAGAGCCGCCCAGCGAGCTCCACGTTTCCGATTTTTACCATATGGTCTTATGGGCGCGTCGCCACAACGCGGTGGATGGGAAGACCCATCTCGGTGAAGCGCGCTTCGTAATCGGTCATGGGCGTGCCCTCCGGCATATCGGCAAGCGCCCAGCCGCAGCCGCGGAACGATTCGAGCGACCAGTCGAAAAGCGGCCCGTTGTCGGTCTTGAACCAGACCGCCCCGCCCTCCGGCAGCAGCGCGCGGTACTTATCGAGGAACTCCGGCGCGGTCAGACGGCGCTTGAACTGCTTTTTCTTCGGCCACGGGTCAGGGAAATTGATGTACAGGCGGGAAATCTCACCCGGGGCGAACATCTCGGGCAGGAGCTCGGCGTCCCGGTCGAGAAAGCGGACGTTCGGTATGCCCTGCTCCACAACGCGCTCCATCGCCACGACCATCGCGTCCGGCACCTTTTCGAGCGCGAGCAGCAGCACGTCCGGCTCGCGGAGCGCCTGTTCGCAGGTGAAGCGGCCCTTGCCGCAGCCGAGCTCCAGACGGATCTCGCGGTACTGCGAAAACTCCTCCGCCCAGCGGCCTTTATGGTCTTCCGGCGTCCGGATCTGCACCGCGGCGCAGCGCTCCATCCGGGGGATCAGGTTCGGTTTTTTCCGCATTCTCATAAGGTTCACACTCCTGTTTCTTTCACACGCCATCATATCATAGCGACGAAAAAACATCAATCCGAAAAACCTTGCATGGAGCGGTTGTGTTTGGTATAATATCACGGCGAAAGCGCACGACCGGGTATAGCGAAGATGGTATCGCGCCTGCTTTGGGAGTGCCGTGGCGGTATCCGGGGTAGAGCAAGGCAAAACGCCGGAAAGCCTTGTGACACCTGCGTTTACGGGATTTATCCCGATTGCCGAAAGCGGCACAAAAGCGGTTTTGACCACAGGAATGACCACAGACAGAAAAAACTTTATTTTTACCGTTCGCCGTGGTATCATGGCAGAAATTGAATATCCGGGTGTAGCTCAACTGGTAGGGCGCGACATTTGGGATGTCGAGGTTGGGTGTTCAAGTCACCTCACTCGGACCAAAATCCCTCTGAAATCAACGATTTCAGAGGGATTTTTCTTATTCTTTGTCTATTGCGACGCAGGAGACGCAGGAATTGAAGATTGATTATGCTTCGCCGATACTTTTCAAATTCACATCTATGGTATACATATCATCCTTTATCTGTTTTTTAAGAATAACCGATGCAGCACCACAGCTTAATTCAATTTCTCCTTTACCTTGCAGTTCAATATATTCGTCATCTGATTCCAGAATAAGGCTTCCATCAACAATTGCATTAATCGCTTCTTGAAGTTCCTCGCGCTTGACATACCAAGTCAGCCTTGTTCGGTCTTTTTGGTTTGTGTTTCTTTTGCTTGTTAGCTTGATATGCACAGTGGTTAGATGTTCTTTTTCCTCACTTTTAATCATTGCAGTTACTATGGAATATCCTGTCAAATTGATGGTTGTGTATGGCATGCGTCCACGATATTCCAAAAACATTTTATACAAATAGAGTGAAGCAGTTTTCTTTAAGCGAGAGATTCTTTTAATGCCATAATCCAACACAGTATCTCTTTCCTGATAGTGTGATATGTCAATTAACGGTTTAGTAGTTTTCAAATCGCTTGCCGTTTTATAAAAATCAGGATATGTAGTGTTTACTTCTTTAACTTGCTTAAAATAAGCGCTAAGTTTTTCATAATACTGCAACATATATGGTTGGAGTAATGCAGACAGGTCTTCTGAGAGTCCTCCCTCGCAATCAATTTGGCAATGACCTTCTTGGTTGAAGGAGCAGAGATTAATGATTTCGTTACAAACCACTACACGACTCCCATAGTTCACTTTTAACACATATGTGTTACCCAAACCGTCGACATAGTTATTAATGTATACATATTTTTCGTCGTCACTTAGCTTTTCAATGTCACCTTGTGCAACGAGCTCTGCTGACACGAATTCACATAATGGTGCATTCCTACTTCTTTTTTCGCCCATCATGTAGTCACAATCTTGACCTACTAAAACATACAGTTTTCCATTATACTCAAAGATATCGCCAGGCGCTGTTGCCGTACAAAACTTGTTTACTGTTGGAGAAAAGTTTTCTGAATACGCTGCATTAGCCAAATCTTTGGGAACATTCAAATTCCAATTGATTTTTGCTTCATAAGCATCGAGGCTTCCGGAAAGTCGCACCAATTGGAGCATCTCATCACTTTGCTCCATGTCATAACTTGCCATAAAAGAAATCCATTGCTGTAACAATTCATAACCAGGCTCGCCTTCTGCTCTCGCCATGCCATAAAGATACTCAACCAAATCGGGATTTTGCGCAAGGATGTCGCAGTTTTTATTAACCACGGCTTTATACTTAATCTTATATTGCTGTATTAACGCGTTAATAGCTGCCTTTACAATATTTCTATGTACACCATCTAATTTCTCTGATTTACTTGCGTAACCAATATACAGTTCCGGAGTTTCGCAACTTTCACCCATACAGTCTTTGGTTGCGGTTGAAAAAATGGTTGCATAAATTGGGCAGCAGACATGTTTATCACGAGCTTTAAGATCCTCAATCATCTGTTCAGCAAGTCGAGCGTCACCGACTTTGTTATCCAAAACTAATGCAGCACTCTTTCCCAAATCTTTGCATGTCTCAAGATCCTGCATAAGCGATACTCGGATTTCTTCCGTATATGTTTTATAGATGCGTGTTGGTAAATATCTCGGCAAAGGGCGAATTACATCCCAAAATAATGGCTTAAAGATATCTTGGATAACTACACCTACACCGTAACGGAAAAAGACTTGTTGATATTCGCCTTTCCAGACTGATTCTGGTACGGCCTGATATAAAGCTAATATATCAGGCCGTCCTTCAAGAATACGCTCAGCATCATCAAGAGGCACATTAGCCCAGTCGATCCCAAATATCCAAGAATCTGCTTTATCTGCATATTCTTGCAACTCTTTTTTGCCCGGCGTTTCTTCTGGAATGCAGTTCAACAGTGCCATACGATCCTCGGCATCCATTCGAGCAAAATCAATCAGTACATGCGCCTTCGCCTCATCCTCCTCTTCATTAAACATAAACTCATCCTCAACGAAAAGGAAAAAACCAACATCTAATGCATTATATAGTCTCTTTTTATCAGTATCCATATTCTTATCTCATTCTTTCTGTCTGTATGTGATTAAGAACTTGTATCGATTACCAAAAACATTTCTGTCAGGTAACAACTCAATATTTGCTCCGAACGAGTTGAGCAATTGCTTAACTATATAGAGTCCCATACCTCGACGTTCACTATAATTTTTTCCAGATTGTAGCGCCTCAAAAAGCACATCCTCCATTGCTCGAATCACACCTGTACCACTATCAGAAACAACGAACGCTTCCGTACCGGCCGACTCGACTTTAATAAACTCTGCAAAAGAGTTTTTGTTTCGATAATGAGGATCGGATACGGCCCACCGTTTTCTCTTGTCTATCCAATATACAGAGTTTGTAAACAGGTTATAGAACACATGCAACAGTACTCCACGAGGAACAAACCATGTTTGATCGTGCGTTGTACAAATGACCTGAATGTTGGAGTCACGCAGTTTTTTGGCCAAGTTTTCTTTTACCTGCTCAACTGTTTCGGAAAGAATTTCTTCTTCAAAAACATCATAGCTACCTTTGTGAATAAAAGTGGCTTCTAAAAAATTATACAAATCAGCAACATGAGATAGCTTTTTAGACACAAGCCGATAACTATCGCGAATAGGCACGAAGTTGTTATTGTATACCAAAACCCCATCATTATCCAGCACAAATTTTTTCAGTGTTTTAAAGTGTAAATCTGCGTCTTGAGGTATGCTTGTTTTACTTACTGAATCCAACTCGTGCGTAATAGCCTCCGTAATCATGCCGTTTGCCATCAGCTTATAGTTATTATACAGATCCGCATTTACCTGAAGTACATGTTGTTCCGCATCTTCCATTGCTTGAATGGCATCGCATTGTGCTGTGGCCGACTGATCGAGGAAACTGACCATCTTTGATAACGCCAAGCGTGTTGAATCATATGTTTTACTTGGGATAACAACATGTGTTCCGTCTTCACTCGGCGTACACTCTTTTAACATCACTTCTACAGAAGCAGTTATTTTTCTAATTTCATCTGTTTTTCGTTGGAGTTCACGGAGGCCATCAGTTTTTTTCTTAAGTTCTTTGGGCGGGTCTACTCTCAAAAGGCCATCTTCCTGCAATAGGTTTTTGATAAGTGCATTGGCGGTCCTGTTTAAGTCATAAAAGATTTGATTAAAAATGATGTTAATGACCATCTTGAAAGCCGTAGTTTCATTTGTTTCAATCAAATCAAGTCGAGAGCTTATTTCTTTTACAATAGCCTGTTTGGGATCATTAATCGAAACATAGCCCAAGGTATTTCCCAAATCGAAGCGGTAAAACTGCTGGCCCTTGGTGCGATACTGCTGCATTTTAATCCAGTCATTCTCCTTGTTACCCAAAAAGCCGATGCGAAACACATCTCGATAAAGTTTTATACCGTTACTGTTAGAGAGAAAATGTTTTAAATCCGTCAGTTCATATTCATGCCCTATGCTTTCGCGAATAGAATCCAGAATGATTTTCTGTCCAACCTCTACATTCTGTTTAAACGTAAAAATTTGACTTTCTATCGGTAGAATAGCTTTTATGTGTCTAATATACATAATCGCTCTCTGCTCAAGTGCTATTTTTCTATCTGATGTTAGTTCCTTCTTTTGATATTGCCGTTCTAAAAATTGCACTATTGTTTTCGCCAATTCAGCCTCATCTAAGCGATGGTGCAAAGTCGCATCAATTCGTTCACGATATTTCTGGATGAAGTCAGCATAATATCCGTGTTTTTGCCGTGTCTGTGCAAACAACTGTGGAGTTGGGGTGAGAACCTTGTGCAGTCGCTCCACATACCACGGTTGGATTTCCAAGCCATAGTCCATTACAAGTTCCGAGTTTTCCTCATCAGAGGATATACGAAAATAGTGTGTGCTCTCAGAACACTCCAACAATCCCATATCAAGGTACACATTTAAAGCCTTTGCTCCATAGTACATTGAAATATTGATTTTCTTAGGATGCAATGTCTGAAAATGATTAAATGGAGAAATCAAGAAAGTGATAGCAGTTTTTAATTCGCTATTTACATCAATCTCTTCATCATTATTCAAAGATAATTGATTATCAACATCCAAAAAATCTGTAATATCAATGCCAAAAATCCAGATTCGAGTGTAATTATCACTTTCTGTTGCACTGTCGATAATCGTAACATCATCGTTTCCACTGATTATTTTATCCCAATCTAAACGAAGAACTGATAATGTCTTTTCTGAAACCGTTTCAACAATTACTGTTTTTCCAAGGCGTTGTGTTGAAAGACGACCAATACCTTTTTCACCCAAAGTATCAGCCTGATTCACTTTGTTTTTTGTTCCCACAGACAGGAATCCTTTTTCCAATCCGATTGGGCTCATACCACAACCAACATCCTCGATTATACAAAGGGGGACATCTACTATTTCAGAAGACACATGACTTGAAAAATCACCAGACAAAGGGCGCATGAATTGAGCCGAATTCATGCATACATCAAAGGTATCAAAAATGTGAATATTGATTTTCTCTGAACCGGCGTCAATCGAGTTTTTAAGCAGTTCAGTTACTGCAACTTCAGGAGATGTAATCAAATCTTGACCTAAATGCTGAATAACTCGAGGTTCAATTTTGATTTTGGAGTTAATCATGTGGATTTTCGCCTCCTTCGGCATACAAAAAATCATACAATGTAACAGCAATTGCTTGGGATAGTAAATAGGGAACGCCATTTCCAATAGTTTTGAACTTTGAAGAAAGTGACATTTTTCTTGGCAAAACAAATTCGCGAGGTAGGGATTGAATAGCCATTGCCTCCGCTACAGACAACCGCCGGACTTTATAGGGATGCAGGTGAACTTCGTTGTTGCCATAACACGCTGTAGGCGAATACCGCCATCTATGCAGCCGCTTAAATGATTTCCGGGTTGTATCTCCTTCCGCAATAATTTCCATTTTTGTGCGACCTGCTTTAACCGCAAAACGATCTCGAGCATTAGGGTGATGACATACATCGTTTTGAATAAACCAATAATTAACTGTCAATTCCTCAAAATCTGTCCAACGGTTAACTCTACGACTGTTTGCGACAAACCGTTGCATAGTTGGCCACGGCTGATTAAGTATTTCTTCAACTTCGCCTATAGCGTGTTCATCCCATGGAAATTCAAAACTTCCGTCCGGGCTTGCCTGATATCCCAAGTCTTCGAAAAGCTGTTTACTAATTCCTACCATTATCTCTCTTTCTCGGAATTGTGGAACACCATAGGATAATGCATTTAACAATTTATGGCTAATAATATAGTCATTTGCAAATAGCTTATGTTGCATCTCTTCATAAAAATGTTTATGTTTTTGTGTTCTAACAAGCCCTTTTACATTCTCAAAAACAAAAAAATCCGGTTTGCATCGGCAGATAATATCAAAGTATGTTTTTGTTAGTTTGCCATGCTCTCCTTCTGAGCCACGATTCTTGCCGGCTACAGAAAAATCCGGACATGGAGGGCCTCCAATAAATCCAACAAGATTGCCACGCCCACGTTCTGCTTGCATTAACTCATTTAATCGTTTCTTCCCTCGTTTTCGTGCGAAGTATTCTGCACTCTTTTCATAATATCCATAAACAGGAGGTGCAATACCCAACTGTTGACGTGCATATTTGTATGCTTCTATAAATTGAGTACTATATTCATTTACCAAAACAATATTGTATCGGTTGCGCTCAAAGGCCAAATCCAATATCCCAACTCCTGAAAAAAAGGAGAATAAAGATATACTCATGCTTTAATTGTCTCCTTCATCTTGAAATTGAAAAATCGGATCATCAAAAAAATCAGGCAATGAAATCTCTAAACCATCGCAGATTTTTTTTATTGAAGCAATAGTTGGATTTTTGCTGGTACCATTTAAGATGTTGCTAACCGTAGACTGTCGCAATCCGCATTGTATTGACAACTTATTAATGGATAGTGATTTTTCTTTGCAGAAATATGCAATCCGCATGGCAACAGCTTCACTTAAATGCATAGCAGCCCCTCCAACCATATATGGTTAATTGAAGTATAGCATATGTGTATACGCATGTCAATTTTGCAGTTGTGCAATGTGACATAATTCAGCCTTTTTATTACAATCAAATCCCCGACATGAGTACCAATGAATTGACACCCATATCGGGGATGCGTTTACTTTCCGCCCCGCTTTCCCTTCTCCTCCAACGGTCGCCCATCGCCCTCGCCCAAATCCATCAGCCGCTTTGCTTCCACAATCTCTGCCTTCATCTCCAAAATCAACACCTTCAGCTTCTCCTCGCACTCCTCGCGGGTGTGGGCGTAGACATTGCGGGCGTGCTTTTTACCATCGGGCCATTTGGGGGAATAGCGCCCTTCGAAGAGGTGGTCGTTGATCTGGCTGACACAGCCGGTGCCAGACCTGCGCTTGCGGCCCACGTAGGGCTTGAAATCGGTCATACCCAGCTTTTTCGCCGTGGTCGGAGCAGTTTCCTGCCCCAGCTCTGAAGCGTTCTCCTGCGGTGCTGCCTTGCCGATGCTGCGGTCAATGTTGGCGGCGGCTGTGAGCCGCATATCGTCGGTAATGTGGGTGTAGATGTCCAGCGTGGTGGCCGCCGACACATGACCCAGCATAGCGGAGAGCGTTTTCACATCCATGCCGTTCTCCAGCGCCAAGGTCGCGAACGTATGGCGCAGATCATGAAATCGAACATGCTTGCACCCAGCGTGTTCCAGAATGAGCTGCAGCCTGCGGCGCACCACGCCGGGTGTAATGGGACAGTCCTCCTTCACCGGTGACGGGAACATCCAGCGGGAGTCCACCGTCTTTTTGTACTCCCGCAGCACTGCCACCACCGCAGGCGGCAGAACGATCTTTCGGATGGAGTTCTTCGTCTTGGGTGTGCTGATCTGAAGCTGGCCCCGCACATCGTAGACCTGCTTGTTCACATTCAGCACGCCGGTTTTGAAGTTCAGATCGTCCCATTGCAGCGCCATGAGCTCGCCACGGCGCAGGCCGGTGGCTAAGTCCAGAAGGAAGACTTCGTAGTAACCCTCGAACTTTGCCTGGATGAGAAACCGCTGCAGATCCTCCCTCGTCAGTACCTGCATCTCCCGTGCCTTCTTCGGCGGCAGCTTACAGCCGATAGCCGGGTTTACACGGATCAGCCCATCCTGCACCGCCTTCTCCAATGCGGAGCGGCAGGTGGCGTGACACATACGCACCATTCGGTCGGACAGCCCTTCGCCGAACTTGTCGGTGAACCGCTTCCGGCCGCTTTTCTTGAGCCGACCGTAGAACTGCTGCAGGTCATTCTGCGTCAGCTTGTTCAGCGGGATGCCGCCAATCTCCGGGATGATGTGCAGGCGGATGCGGCTCTCGTAGGTCTCCTGCGTGGTGGGGCGTATCTTGGGCTTGGAGTGATTCTCGTACCAGTATGTCAGCCAGTCCCCGAAGGGCATCTCGGGCCGCACCTTCTCCGGCTTCAGTCCGCCGCATTCCTCCTTGAGCTTTTGGAGCTTCTCGACGCATTCCTTCTTCGTTTTAGCGAGAACATTTTTCGTCTTGGGATAGCCGTTATCGTCGTAGCCAATAACAATGCGGCCTTCCCACCGTCCGTCCTTACGCTGTCTTACGGTTCCGTCTCCGGCTTTTCGTTTTCTTGCCACGGTTTCAACTCCTTTCCGAAGATGTCCTCCATGAAGCCGCCCACGATGCCAGAGGCTGTCTTCTGCATATCGGTTGTGACATGGGTGTAGGTGTCCAGCGTGAAGGACGCATTGGTGTGGCCCAGGATGCCGGACAGTGTCTTGGCGTCCACGCCGCTGGTAAGGGCATGGGTGGCGAAGGTGTGGCGCAGATCGTGGAAGCGGATACTGGGCAGCCCCGCCCGCCGGAGCAGCGTCTTCATGTGAAGGTAGGCCGAGCCGGGGTTGACAGGATCCTCCGGCCTCACCGGGTCAGGGAATATCCATTGACTGACGGCATCCGCTTTGCGCCGCCGCAGGATTTCGGTCACGCTGTGCGGCAGGATGATGGTGCGCATGCCCTGATTGGTCTTCGTCTCACCGACGGTGTACTCGCCCTTTCGCTGGCTGTGGAGGGTGCGGCACACCTTCAGCGTACCGGTATTCCTATCGAAGTCGCTCCACTGCAGACCGCAGATCTCACCGCGGCGCAGGCCGGTCATCAGTTCTGTTTGGAAGAAGTCTCGCCACACCTCGTTCTGTTCCACCACTGCGAGGAAGGCGTCCAGCTCCGCACGGGTGAGGATGCGCTTGGGCTTGTAGTTAGGCTTGGGCGCAGTCGTACCCTCGGTGGGATTCCTGGGAATAACGTGCGCATGCACCGCATCTTTCAGCGCAGCGTGGAGCGTGGAGTGGATGTGGCGAACCATAGAGTCCGAGAGCTGATGATCCATCTCGGGATGCTCGTGGATACGCCCCTCCGTTTTCAGGCGGCGGTACATCCGCTGGATGTCCTGCTGAGAGATGAGGGAAATTTGCTTGTCGCCCAGCTGCGGCTTAATGTAGTATTCGATGTAGCAGCGATAGTTTTTGAGCGTGCCGGGGCGTACCGTACCCGCCTTGTACTCCGTGAGCCAGCGGTCCAACCACTCGCTTAGCGTCATGCGGCTGTCCTCGGTCAGCTCCACATCACGATAACACTCGATGTTCTGGTGGAGTTTGTCCAGCAGCGCCTTTTGCGTCTTGGCGTAGACGTGACGGAACAGTGGTTCGCCGTTTTCCTTGTGGCCGATGACGATGCGGCCTTCCCAGCGTCCGTCCTCCCGCCTGCGCACCATGCCGTCACCGGCCGGTCTTCGTTTTGCCATGTATTTCACTTCCTTTGACTGAGATTTCTTTTTGCAACACAAACAACTACCACACTTTTCGTGAAATAGCTATCAGAACTTTGAAATGGTTTGCCACTACATCCGCATAGAAAAGCCATGGTACTGCTCGTATTCTTCC
>ULQP01017373.1_pt1 | contig 23096 bp, 13 predicted proteins | sample 1954571 | NCBI WGS metagenome assembly ULQP01 (sample SAMEA4835657, study PRJEB28245) | human gut metagenome | biome: gut microbiome; material: fecal sample | place: Denmark | collected 2008 | reverse complement strand
GGCGTAATCATCCGCACCGACATACACCCAATTGCGTGATACGTTCCAATCGGTAAGCGGTGTCGCCTTAACCGCATCCGTTGCCGTTTGGGCGGAAGCACCCGTTCCGCATAACGCGCAGGCGGCAATTACAGCAGCGCTGAGCATCGCCGATAGAATTTTTCTAAATCTCTTCATAATTTAACTCTCCTTTAACAGTTTTATTTAATGAAAAACTCGTGCAGGATATTATAACCGTTTGAAAAATCCGTTTTGTTATCAAGTCTTGCGGCAGCTCCCCCTTTCGATGAAAGCTTTAACGCCAAACGGTATTCGCCTGATTTTTCAGGCAGTTCAAGTTCTGCGGCAACCGTATGGTCAAGCTGTTTTCTGTTGTTGTAATCCGTCGGGTCGGTTGTGTACCATTCCGCCGGATTTCCTGCTGCCGCGGCGGCAACCTCTTTTCCGTTCTTATCAAGTATAACAAGCTGTGAGGTAATATTGAACGCCGCCGAAATACCGTGATTTTGCAGGGTAAGCTCCGCCTTAATCTTACCCTCTCCCGATTTTTTAACCGAAAGCTTTTGTGCGCTCAGGCGGTAACCGACATAATCGCGCAGATAATCAAATACATTGCGCTCCACGGTTTCGCCGCCCGCGGATTTAAACCAATTTTCGGAAAAACCAAGTCCGTTTTCCTTAAGCCATTTTTCCGTAACGGGCTGATTTTTCCAGCGCACCATTGCGCCGTCCTTAAACGGACCCTTATCAAGATAGCCGTTATTTGCGCTGAGTGTTGTAAGGTGATGCTCCGCCGCTCCCAAAATGCAGGCATAGCCATCGGGATAAAATCCCAAATCGTTTTCAAACTGCGTCCAGAAATAAAGCTCGGCGTCATTCGGTGCGTTGTAGGCGTTGTTTTTCTGGTATTCCCACGGCTCAAGTCCCCTGCTGTAATCCTGGTTTCCAAGCTCGGTTCCGTTCTGAATACCGAAAAACGCGTCATCATTAAACGACAAAGTAACTTTTTTTAAGTTCTCCTCGCTTATAAACTCGCGATACCGCGGGTTTCGCAATTGAAGCGATACGCCATCGGGCAAGAGCTTTTCTATAATTGCATTAACTATTTTTGCACGGTCGGCACGCGGTTCATCCGAATGCCACTCGCCGAATTTTCCTATAAATCCCGCTTGGAAAACGTGAATGACATCTTCATTCTGCTTAATAATGCCGTTTTCGGCAAGCTGATTTATGTGCGTCATAATTTCATCGGTAGTAGGCGTGCGTTTATTAAACGTATTTACATCAAAATATGCAAAACGCAAAAGTACCTGAATTTTGTTTTCCCGCAGAAAATCAAATATTTTCTGTGTTGTTTTAAAGAACTCATCGGGAAGCTCTTTGCCGAGATAATCACCCGGGTAGAGATATAAAACGTAGGTGCTGCAAGCGGTATATTTTGTAAATTTGTCAATATCCTTCTGCAGGTGTTCCTCTATCTCCTCATCCGTATAATTGAAGTGATAAAACTCAATTATGCCCCTGAGCCCCCTGTTCGGGTTATAATCGAGCAGGGAATTATTCTCGGCATTAAGCGTAGTGTAGCTGCGTTCAACCACAGGGCTGCCCTTAACATTGCCGCTTATATCAACCGTTAAATTTTCAGGAACCGTTTTTTTCGCAGCGGAAGAGGTGTTTCCCTTTGTGCACGCGGCAGACGAAAGCAAAACTGCCGCGCACAGCGCTATCGGCATTATCATTCTTTTTATAACCTTAAGCATCTGCCTTATGCCCCCTCTTTTTAATTATTACAAGCAGCGCGCCCGCGGCTGCAATCACCGCAGCGCCGATACCTGCCGCCGCAAAAACGGCATTTTTCTTCCCCGATGCGTCCGCCTTGCCCGAGGCAGGATAATAAACCCTGTCCGCCTCGAATTTATCCGATAAATCGGCTAACGCATACGGGTCTTTTTCGGCGGTCTTTACGGTAATATAGTCGTAAACGGCAATCAGTCGGTTATCATAGCTGTACGCCTTTATAAGCAGGGCGTATTTTGTGTTTGGTTCAAGTGATGATACCGTACCGCTGTTTGTAAACGCCTTGCTGCTTGATACCAATTTGTATTTTTTAACGCCGTTATCGTCTATTATTTCGTATGCCTCCATAATGTAGTGGTCGGCTTCGGGGTATTCCTCCCAGTAGAGCATTATTCTGTCCTTGAAAATATCGCCCATATCAACCGCAAAAAGCGATTTTATTGTAGTATGCTCAGGCATAGAGCCAAGCACAACCTCATCGGGACCGGAATCGTTATCCTTCGTCACGCCGAACATAGGACCTACAAGAACCGATTCATCATCAGTCCCGCAGTAAGCAAAGCGGTATGTAACCTCGGAAAGCACAGTCTTGCTGTCTACCTTGTTAGAGGGGAGCAGGCTATCTATCGGAACCTTTACAAGCCCCTCAAAGCCTGCGGGCAGCTCTATTCCGCCGTAGGAATTTATTGTTTTAAGCGCGGTGAAATGCTGCCACTTATTATCGCCCGCCGCCATTAGCTGGTAGGGCATATCAACCATTACCTTAAATTCAAAGCGAGTATCCGTAAACATACAGAGAGAAAGATAATTGGTTTTGGTTTTCGGTACCTTTACATAAAATACAAGGTGTGTAAAGTTTCCTATGGGCATATTATTATAGCTCATACCCATCCAGTGAACCGAGTTCATAAATCTTTCCCTGCCGTAATCCGCCACAGGCGAGCAGGATATTTTCGCCGCCGCCTTTTCGGAAGGATTAAGCGTGGGAACAGGGCTTGAAATAAACTGGCGCGATACCCACGCGTAATGTCCGTCAAGCTTCGTTACGTCGGTAAAGGGGGTCATTTCTGGCAAGTCAGAGGTCTTCCAAACATTTTTCATTCTGTATGGAATTTCATTCATATTAAGAAATGCTCCCAACTTTACTTCGCCGTAGCTACCGCCGAGACGGGCAAAACGAACCGTGACCTTATTAATCGGCGTGCTTTTTGAGGGTGATCCGTAGAAATTGCCGAGCGGCAGGCGCACAAATCCCGAGAACACGCCGTCAAATTCAAGTGAGCCGTAGGTTTCCGAGCCGTCGCTTCTTCCGTCTGTGGAAACACGCTTTTGCCAAACTGTTTCGCCGTCGGGCAAAACATAGTAACCAACCTTGTTTTTAAAGATATTTTCCTTTTCGCCGTTATTTGTAAACGCCGTAATTCCCAGTTTATTGGCTGACGGCAACGTTATATGAAACGTTATGTAATCGCTCCCCGTTGAATCCTCCGAAAAATGCGTTTCCACAAAATTTTTGGCTTGGAACGGGTATTGCGCTTTGCTTTCCAGTGTGCCGTTTATGAACACACCGCCCGCATACTTATTGCCGACAGTCATCTTGACGGGAAGAGTGGTTAAATTATAGGTTTTGGTGATACTGAGCTTAGAGGTGTTTACCTCAGCCGTATCCGGCAGAGCAAATACCGATTCGGTATCAACCGGCACAATATCCGCAAATTCCGCCATCGGTGCCACTATAACGGGTTCATCCGTATCAAGAGCCGAAAAACGGAAATTGAGCTGCTCTATTATATCCTTTGCCGAGCCGTAATAAAGACTGCTTACGGGAATGTAAACAAATCCCTCAAACGGTTCATCAAACGAAAGGGTGCCGTAATTTTCGTTGCCGGGTCTGCCGGGTTTTGTAATTCCTATATGCCATTCGGTCTCGCCCGCGCGCAAATACTGGAAATACTGGTTCGCCTTTAACATTTTTTCCTTGCCCTCTACAGTCTGCGGCGAAAGGGCAAAGCCGTTAGCGGTTTTCATTTTAACATAAAACGCAAAACCCTCGCCGGTAATGTTAAGGTCGTAAATTCTCATTATCTTTGTAAGTGTTGCAGCCTTATCGTTGGAAACTCTGTATGCTTCTCTTGCGGTAACCGCAACGCCCAAAGCCTCAAATCCCTTGCCGTTCTGCTCAAATCTTACGTTTGTTTTGGAAGAACTCACAACATTTCCCGCAGACAGGGAACGGTACGAGTAACTGTCATTTATTTTCGCATCGCTCGGCAGTATTACCGTGCTTGATTTAACCGTACCCGAACTTATCTTTTCATATGTATATCCCTTGAAAAGGCAGGATTTTATATATGCCGCAATAGCGCGGTAGCCGTTTATATTCGGATGAATCGCGTCGGAATAATAGCCGAAATAGGTGTCGTCCATCACCCCGCTGTGAACATCAATAAAATGAATTTTGCTGTCCTGCGATATTATTTTCGCGCATTGCTCCACATTCGGGTCCCTATCCTTTGAATTAAGCCTGTTCGGCGAGGTATAGATAACAGTAACATCGGGCTTTGCCGCCCTTATTTTATTTATACCCTCATAAAGATAACCCGCCATTTCGTCCGCGGTCTTATCCGAATCGTTAATGCCCAGTGAAATATCCACTATACAGTTGTAGCCCGTACCGGGTATTTTTTCAATAAGCTCCTCAACGGTCGGACTGCCGGGCTGAAGCTCCGGCGAACGGCCGCACCAATACTCGGTTTTCAGCCCCGTGAGCGCCTGCAAATAGCAGTTGACATTATATTCGTTCACGAACGTATCGCGCACAAGACGGAATACCGGGCTGCCGAGCTGATGACGTGTGCTGTCGCCCACCATAAAGTAATTTGCGTCTGCTATGCCCTTCTGACTTCTTTCAAAAATATAATCTATTCTTTCCTTCGGGCTTTCGGGAAGATATTCGGACGGATACTCAATATCCGCCGAGTCAGAGTTATTTTTGTAAAGCGATACCGCTCCCAAAATTGCAGAATTGAATTTGCCGCTTTTTGAAAGCACGGCGGTAATTTCCGAAATATCTCCCTGCGGCACCGCCGCAAACGCGTCATACGGAATTTTTACCCAACCCTCAAAGGCTTTTTCAAAATTAACAGTGCCGTCTGCCGAAACGGAAACGGTGTTCCATTCGGTGCCGTCCTTTTCAAGCAGCCCGATCGATTTACCGCCTGCAAGGGCAAGCTCTGCCGCGGCTGATACCGAAACCGAAAGAGCGCTTCTTTCGGGAACAGACGCATAAAGCATAAATCCGTCGCCGTTTTCCGCCTTGCAGCCCTGAGCGCCAAGCTTCATTGTAACCGACTGCACAGGCGTGCCAGATGTAAGGCTGTAAGCCGTAAGCTTTACAGGCTTCAGCGGGGTTATTTCCTTAAAGCTCATACCGCTTACCGAATACCCGCCGCCTATGGGGTAAAGCTTTGTTCTCACGGTGCTTTCGGGTGTATCGTCCTTATATATTTCTATTTTTGCGCTGTCACTGTTCTTATTCACCTTGAAAAGCGGACCAACGGTAATATTTTCGCCGTATTTTCCGCCTATTCCCTTAATGCGGAATGTAAAGTTTGTAAGGCTGTCAAGCGATGCATCGAATTTAAAGCCGCTGTCGTTCACAAGGGATGAATACGGCAAAAGCACATAGCCTTCAAAGCCTTCGGCAAAATCCACAGTACCCCAATAGGTGCCGTCGCCTTGCTTGCCGACACCCGCCGTGCCGTAGCGCCATTTATCCCCGTTTTTCGGCAGATACTGATAGGTCGAGCCGACCTTTAAAAGCAATGCGGGCGCATAGCTGCGGTTCCACCTTGATTTATCGGCAGGCGCCTTTAAATCAATAACGGGCATAAAGGAATTACCCTTTTCAAGCTTCATATAAACCAGAAGACCCTCGCTGTTGCTGAGCTCTGTGCCGTCCGGCGCATAATAAGAGGAAAGCAGCTTGCTTGAAGCCATACTTGCGCCCTCAAATTCGTAACCGCCCGAGGACTGCATAACCATACCCTTTTCATCGGTAAGGTCAACCGTTTTATCATATGTATTTTCCGTAAGCCCGAAGTTGCGCCAGTTTCCGCCCGTAAGCGGTGTAACCTTTACGGGCTCGCCCTCATTAAGCTTGAGTCCTGCGGTGCCGTCGGTATTAAGGAAAAATACCGGACCCACAACAGGCTCACCGCAGTTGCCGCCTATACCGCGGAAATTAAAGGTGAATCTGTCAAAAGCGTCAAGCGATGCGTCAAACAAAAATCCACTGTCATTAGCAAGGGATGAATAGGGTATTTTAATATATCCCTCAAATGCGCCGTCAAGCTCTATACCGCCGAAATACGTGTTATTGCCCGGTCTGCCGCTTACCGCGGTGCCTATTTTCCATTCTCCGCCCGTAAGCGGCATTATTCCGTATTCGGAGCCGACGCCGAGAGAAAGAATAGGCGCCCACGACTTGCTCCAACGCGCGGTATCATCGGGAAACGATATATCAAATTTCGGAACAACGGTATTTGCGGCATCGGTTTTAATATAAAATACTATTCCCTGCGAGCCGGAGGCGGATAATTTATCGCCTATAAAGCCGGTATATACCTGACCGTCCGCCGTGTTGCCGTTCGCCGCCTCGGTATATTCGCCGGAAGCCGGCGACATTTTAACCCCGAACGCCCTTGTGAAATCAAGGGGAGTTACCTCCGTTCCCCTTACGGTCGCCCAGCTGTTTTTGTTTCTTGTAACCTCTGTCACGGGGGTTACAACGGCAGCGGTGCTGCCGCTTTCAGGCTCCTTGTAGTCATCGGATATTCTTATTTCGGACCCGCCGTTCTTAACTACAAGATACGGCAGAATTTCAACATTACCGTATTCTCCGCCTACCCCTGAAAACCGAAAGGTTACCCCCGTTATATAATCAATTTCGGGAAGAACGGCAATATTGTTGGTTTCCTCTTTAAGACTTGTAAGCGGAATCTTAACATACCCCTCAAAGGCAGAGTCAAATTTCAGCCCGCCGTCCATAGCGTAGGAATTTCCCGCAGTAACAGTTTGAGCCGTGCTCCACTTCTGCGCACCCCTTGCCATAACCTCATACGGCGCGCCGCTTTTAAGCACCAGGTTCGGAATACCCGTGCTTTTATAGTAATCGTCAAGCATTTCAGCGTTAAGTGTAATTGTATTCGCTTTATTAAGCTTAACATATACCAAAATATGTGAAACGTCGGTCATTTTTTGCGAAAAGCCGTTCATTATAAGCCTTGAGGCAGAGGCTGCAATGCTTTCCGCATTGTTTATAACAGGTGTATCCGCGCTGACAACCGCAACCTCAGCCTTTGCAAACAGCCTGTCGCTGCTTTTAAAGCCTGCGTTCAGTCCGCCTGCCGCAGCAACGCTCATAGGGAGCAGAGGATATACCTCGGTTGCGCCCTGTGTTCCCTGCGCCGACGTGCCTATTGCTATACTGCTTACAAGTACGGTAAGTGCGGCAGCAACAGATATACCTCTGTGCAACAATTCCCTGAACATTCTGTTCCTCCTATTCCTTTACCCATTTTTTAAGCTGTGTTTCATATCTCGGGTATATTTCCTGAACAACGGCAGACCACTGCGATTTTCCCGAGAAGAAATCCCACTTGAAGGTTGAAAGGTCGCCCATATTGCGAACTAAGCTGCGATAGGTGCAATAAACCTTTTCAGGCTTTGATTCAAGATACTTGTTGATAAACGCTATATCCTCCTCGCTGAGAGTAGCCGAGCCTGCTTTTTGTTTAAGTCCGTAGCGCTGCTTTGCGGGGGTGTCCTCGCTTATGGGTATTTGAACGCAGAAGTTTTCGCCCAGGCGGAACCATTTAAGATAATTTACCCAAAGCGTTGCCAGCTCAACGTTTTTAGCGCCCTTTATAAGCCCGTAGCCCGGGTCAATAGCCGTTTCAACATACTGCGTAGTTTCACTGTCAAGCTTCGGCATAGGCGCAAATCCCAAAGCGTCCTTTTCCCTTAAATCGGCAAAACGGGTTTCAAGCGTAAGCGTTGCCGAAGAAAGCAACATGGCGCACTTTTCCTGCTCGAAAACGGGGCAGGCGTCAAGCGTGGTAAACGAGCCTGTGCCGGCGCCGCTTATCTTATACATACTGTTCATAACCTTGGCTATTTTGGAACTTTTAACATTGTTTACATACTCTGTTCCGCCCTTTAGTTCAACAATCTGCTCGCCCGTCATTGATAAAAGCTCAAGGTTTTGAACGGTAAAGCCGTACTGTGTTACCTCGTTTTTGTTGTTCTTTTCAATAAACTGATCGGAAAGCTCTATCATTTTATCCATTGTCCATTCGCCCTTTTCCCAAAGCGCGCGCGGATTTTGGTCTTCAAGGCCGTAATTCTTGAACATATTTTTGTTGTAGTAGAGCCAGCTGGTCATAAATTCACTGATTACGGGATAGTAAATTTTCCCTTTCCACTTCATACCCTCAATCAGTTCTTTTGTATCAGACCAAAGCGGGGTATTAAAATCAATAATACCGTCCCACGGCTCTAACAGTCCGCCCGTAAGCGGAGTCGGGTAAAATTTATCATAGGAAAGGTCCACAACATCGGGTGAATTGCCCGCTGCTACCATTTTGGCAAGGTCCTGCCAATATGTTTCGTGGGTGGAAACCGTTTCATCAAGTGTTACGCCGAATTCCTTTTTAAAATATTCCGCCGTTTCGCCGTCGGTATTGTTTTCCGCCATTGTAGACCAGCCGAAAACCTTTAATATCTTTGAATTGCCCGATAAATCGGCTGTGGGCATTTCAATATCGGAAATATTTGTCTTTGCCGGGGTATTGCTGTTTTCCCCACCGGATGTAACGGTTCCGCCGTCTCCGCCGCAGCCCGCGGCAGATAATGCAAGAACAGCGGCTGTAAGCAGTGCCATAACCTTTAATAAAGCTTTTTTCTCCATAATAATCTCCGTTCTGCCGCTGAATTTATTTAACAATCGGGAGCTTATGACTTCAATAGCGGCTGAATGAAGAATAAGCTTTACTGCCGGTAACCGGCAAATCCCGAATTGCGGTTGACTTGAATTTATCCCACAATGCTTGTGCTCATAAGCGACTCGGTAAACCGTTTTTGAATAACGGTGTAAATAATAACGGGCGGCAGTATGAACATAAAGCAAAAGGTTGTTGTATATACGCTGTTTTCTATATCGCCGTAGGCAAAGCCTTCGGCATTTCGCATTGTTTGTATCACTGCGCCAAGCCCTTTTAAAAGCACTGCCAAGGGCTTTGATTTATTGAAGAAAAGCGAAATATTTATATAATCGTTCCAATACCAAACAAAACTGAGAATAAAGGACACCAAAAGAATTGCTCCGGAATTCGGCAGCATTATACGCACAAAAGAGCCTACGGGACCGCACCCGTCAAGATACGCCGCATCCTCAAGCTCGGGCGGCATACTCTTGTATGACTGCCTGAAAAGATAAATAAACAATCCGGATTTAAGACCCTGTGCAAACAAAGCGGAAATCGCGGTAGGAAACAGGGTATTTATCATCGGTATTCCCGTAGCCGCCGTAAACTTTGAATACTGTATGTAAAGCGGCATTGATATTATCTGCGGCGGAACAACAAAGGTGAGAAGCGCCATAAAGAAAAGGATTGTCCTGCCCTTGAATTTAAACCTTGCAAACCCGTACCCGGTAACGGCGCACGAAAGCATTTGAAGTACCGAGCAAATTGACGACAAAAACAATGTTCTTACAAACGCCGAGGTGAATCCCGTTTTTTGAATTACAAATTTAATATTATCGAACGTTAAGCTTTTAGGCAGCCATATAACGGTCGGATCCATCATATCCGAAGGCTCGCGTATGCTCACACTGAGCGAAAACAAAACGGGGTAAAGTATAATATAGGCAAGCCCTATAAGCAAAACCGCGCGCGCTGCCGAAAGTATTATTCCCGCCGCTTTTTCAGGCCGCTTTTTTTGCGCGGCAGCGGAAAATTTTTTTCTGTTATCCCTCATACATTTCCCTCCCCTCAGTCAACGGCATAATGAATTCGGCGGTTTCCGAACAGGTAAATAAGCAAAACCATAAGCATTATAACAATAAAGTTAATTATCGCCATTGCCGCAGCCTCATCAAAATACAGATTGTTTGTATATGTATCTATAAGCCTGAACATCTCGTTGGAATAGCTTATCATATTATCAACAAGCGTGTAAAACACATTTACTATAAGCATTGGGGCGAGCATCGGCATAGTTACCTTCCAAAAGGTTATCCAGCCGTTAGAGCCTTCAACCTGCGCCACCTCATACATTGACCCGGGTATTGATTGCAGCCCTGCCAGAAAAATAAGTATTTGTATACCCGAATTCCACGCAAGCTGAAACACCGAATCCACTGTACCCTGAATATAATCCACGGTTGACGGTGAAAGTCCGGCGGAAAGCAGTATATTTCCCACCGACTGCGTTTCAAACATAGCCGATGCCCTGTTGCCGCCCGAAATAAGCCCCAAAAAGAAGTTACCGTTCATTATTTCAATTGCAATACCGCCCGAAATTATAACCGGCAGGAAGAAAATCGCTCTTGCAAGGGCACGTCCGTGAAAATTCTGATTAAGAATAACGGCTATAAAGATTGAAAAAATCAATATCAGCGGCATTTTTGCAATTACTGAGGTTATGGTTTTGGTGAACGCGGGTAAAAATTCCGCATTTTTTGTAAACAGCTCAATATAATTTTTCAGTCCCACCGGCTTCATACCTACCTGCCCCGGCTGAATACTCACCTCCGACAGGCTGTACCTTACGGAGGATATAAACGGTATAAGGAATAAAAGTATAAATCCGATAAGCCAGACGGAAATAAACAAATAACCGTAATAGGATTTTTTTCTTTCGTATGAAAGCTTCATTTTTATCTTCATTCCGCCTTTCCCGTTTTAACGGCAAACGATTCGCCCTCCAGCACAGCTCCGTCATTTAAGGTGACGCTGTCTGTGCCGAAATTAACATAAACCGCCACGCCGCCCGAATATTCGGTAACGCTCAAATTTTCGCTTATCCGACTGTATTTCACAATATGCCTTCCCTCGGTTTTTTCGGCAAGCTCTTTGAAACGCAAAAGCTTTTCAAGCACCGCAGCATAGGAGGACGCATAATTGACGCTTGTAATACCGCTCAGCTCCGTTCCGAGAAGGGTATCGGCTTTTTCATATATCCACGAATAGCAAATTCCCGTTCCGAACGCCGCCGCATAAAGCTCTGCCCTGTCCCCCGAATTGGTGTCGTTCATCGGGGACGCCACACACTCCGCAATTCCCGAAAGTACCGCAGAATAAAACGGAACGCTGTCATCAAGTATATCCTGACCGCTGTGGCAAACAGGCACCGAATAAATAATATCCGCATACGGCACCGCATAGGCATTTGCCGAGTCGAGCATAAGTGAATCGGTTTGTTTTTCGGCTTTTTCAAGCGCATTCGCCATAATATCAGCCGAGTCGGTTCTGCGGTAACCCGCACCTGCAAAATCACAGTAAAGCGACGAAGCAATATCGCCGAATGCCAGGCGTTCAAAGCCCGCTTTATCTGAGCTGCCAAGTAATTTTGAAAATATCTTATCAAATTTGCCAAGGGTGATTCTGTAATAGGTTTTTCCGCTGTCGTTAAGTGTGCTTAACGAATAATTATGCCATGAATACGGCAAACCGGTTATGGAATAGGCAGCGCCCGCCATATGCCCCAAATATGTTCCGCCCGAATAGGTTTGAACATTCATAATTGCCGGGTAAAGCCTTGTATTCTTATCGTTATTGAACGATAAAAGCTCCTTTTTGCTTATCACCGAGCCGCACGGCGATACAGATGTAACCTTTTTTCCGAAAAGCTCATTATTGTTCCAGCTGCGTAGGCGAACTGTAATGCTTTCAATGCCGTCGCCGCGCAATGCGCTAAGCATTTCCTTTATTTGACTGTATGATGTCAGCGATACGGCTTTTTTGTGCGGAACGCCCATTACCGACACCGTTTTAACCGCCGCGCCGTAAATATCAAGGTATGCTCCTTTATTGTAATTGCTCTCTTTAAGACCGTGTTTTTTAATAAGAAAGCTTCGGTAGGCATCCGCCATTCCGTTGTAATCCGCCGCGTCGCCCGATAAAAATATATATCTTGTTGAAATTACACCTGCCGATTTTTCGGTTTTATCGTAAATTTCGGTTTCGTAATTCCCGAGATTATACATTACCGAGCTTAAAAGCCTGTATGATGTATAAACATTCGCATAGGATGAAATCTGACCGCAGGCGGCAGCGTTAAGCGTGCCGAGAGCCTCGCCCGAATCGCCTATTGCAACTACCGCCGAGCCGTTTACAGCCGCTCCCCACACGGGCATATGTACCGTTTCCTCATCGGTGCTGAGATAATCATCCGAATCGGTTTCCGTCGGCTCAGAGCCGTATATGGGTCTTGAGTATACCGCAGTGGACCTGACGCCCTCCTTAAACCTTATAAGCGCGCCCGAGCCGTCCGCTAAAAATAAATATCCGTTATCGGCGGCTTTACCCCTTAAAAGGTACGGTGCAACCGAAATATCGGTTATTTTGAGGTTATCCTTTGTAATATCAATGCTATCGGTATCTATTTTCGTTACAAGCTCACCGTTTTCAAGATAAACCTCAAAGGGAATGTACGCGTCAATTTCGGACAGGTGATAAATAAACCGCACGCCGTTATCTATAAGCTCAATACTGTAATCGCCGCTTCGCACACTGCCGGTATATGTATTTATGTTTCCGGTTTTCTTAGCGGCGGTATCTGTATAGTCAATTATAAGCGACGCCTGCATTTTCATTTGAACAAGCTTGCTTGCCGTTTCACCCGATAAATCCTGCGGACTGCTGTACCACAGGCTGCCGTCCTTTGTATTTTCAATGCAAAAATGTGTTGTTGCCGGACAAAACGAAAGCTTTAACGACCCGTTCTGCGCGCATATGACATATTCAGTATTTTTTGTATCGGAATATGTCGCTGCGGCAATCTGCGTTTTTTTATTCCCGTCTTTAACAATTGTATTTTTACCGCCACACCCGCACGCGGTAACGGCAAGGCAGGCAACCACAATAAAAACAATCAATCTTTTCAATACAGCCGCCCCCTTTATGTGTTTATTCTGAAAACAATTTCACTGAAAACTGTTTTTACGGTTTCCAAAACGTTCTGAACAAGGTTATACATAAGAAACATAAGCACCGCAATAAGCAGCATTCCTATTACCGTAACGATTAATATTAAAATTGATTTGCCTATTTCGTACTCGTGGAATACCGAAAAAGCCGACATAAGTACGGCAAAGCTCCATATTATTCCCACTGCCAAAATGAGCGAAAGGAATACCCCTTCATTCACGGTAAGAAAATGGCTTAAAATAACCCTTAAAAGTCCCGCGCCGATATACGGAACCAGTGTAACCGATGTGAAAAAGCATATCTGCAAAAATGTAGCCTTGCCGTCCAAAAGAACGCTGAACGCCCAGTTGGAAATAACAAAAATCAAAACAACGGCAATTCTTACGGCGGCAATAATAAGTATATTGGTCTTGCCCTCCTCCGCCATAACAAAGGCTTTACCGAAATACTGCTGCTCTGCTATGCCGAGAATAACAAGCAGCACCGTCACGGCAAGCGCAAACCACAGCGTGCCCTTCTTTTTCGTCCTCATTTCATCAAAGCCGTTAAACGGGTGAAAAACAGAGTAAAGCATAAGCCCGCCGCCCGAGTAATCTGCTAACGCTTTTTTGCCCGCCGCAGCCCTTTTTTTGCGGTAAAGCCTTAACAGCACAATTACAGCCGCCACCGCAGCAATAACGGCAAACAGTATTAAATAGCCGTTCCGCATAGCCTCAACGCGGTACTCGTGAAATGCGTTTGAATACCCCTCGGAATACTTGCCCAGCTCATAATATTTCATTGCTTCCCTGTAGCTTCCCTCATTGAAAAGGGCGTTGCCTATTCCTATGTAGGCTAATTGAAATTCAGGGTTTTCCTCTATTACCTCTTTCCACGGCTCAAGCGATTCGGAATAGCTGCCGCTGTTATAAAGCTTTAGCGCGTTATGTACCTTTTTGCCCGTTTCGGTAAGAGAAAAAAATGTAATATTGCATTTTTGCGAATCAAGCACCGCAAGCCTGCCGTTTACCTCTTCAACAGCACACGGTGAAGAAAAGGTGCCCACATAAGAGCCTATTCCGCCAAAAGCGGTAATAAGCCGCATATTTTCATCAAACTGGCATATACGACCCCTGCGGTTATCTATAATGCTTATAAATCCGTCGTTGCCGTATACTATATCAACAAAGTTCAAATACCTGCTGTCCGCCTCAAATGATGCCTTGACCTTGGCGGGCATACCGTTTTCAAGAATATCCGTTCCCTTGGGATTAAGGCAGCGTATGCTGTCAATAGTTTCCTTATATCCCTTTCCCGAAATAATACGGCCGGGTGTTACGGAATATAAAAAATTATCCTCGCTCATATCCATATTTAAAATTTCGGTAGGAACATAATTGGACATTGCCTCTCTTTGTTCCTTGGTCATAAACTGTTTCCAAAAGTAGCTTTGCAGTATCTGTGATGTGGTTTCAACCCGTTCGCCGGCAAAAAAGCCCTTAAAAGCATATTCGGCATCGAAAATTGCAAGACCCTCGTATATACCCGTGCACTGAACATAAAGGTTTCCTACCGAATCACCCGTAATTTTCTGCGGCAGAAATTCCGCGGCACTGCTGAAATACTCTGACTTCGGCTTTGTTATTTTTTTTATAGCCTCGCCCTGCCCGTTTATGCACCAGACGCACCGATTGCCTGAATCCGCCACATAAATAATGCCGTCAGCGGTGTATATACCCGCAGCCTTTTTCAGCTCCGCCGTATCAGAACCGTTTTTAACCGATATTTCTTTTGCAGACCCGTCCTTAGTATTGTAAACCACTATGCGGCTGTTTCCCGAATCGAGAATATACAAATCATCGCCGTCGGCATACATATCCGCAGGCTCGGCAAATTCTCCCACCCCGATAAGACTGCCGCTCAATGCAAAATCAGGTTCGTAAATATCCGGGGTCTGCACGGCGTTCCCGCCGCTGTCATAATTGTATGAATTATAAGGCGTTACGGCATTTACCGTAAGCGTTCCCATTGCCGCCAGTAAAGCAATAATTAAAGCTAATGCGGCTGAATGTTTTTTCTTACTCATAGCCTTCACCATTTAACCCTTAATTCCCGAAAATGCCATTGTTTCCACAATCCTGCTTTCCATAAGTATAAACAGTACGCACGGCGGTATCATCATAAGCACCGAGGCAGCCGAGGCTGCGCCCACACGCGCTATTCCGGAAGCCGCAACATCACTCAGTATAGTTGGCAAAAGCTTCCATTCTTCCTCATATATAAAGCTGCCGCCCGTTGAGTTCCACAGCCCCTGAAACGAAAATATTATCAGCGTCAGCACCGCCGGCTTTACAAGCGGCATACATATTTTGTAAAAGGTTGTAAATATTCCCGCGCCGTCAATAGTTGCCGCCTCAAGCATTGTATCGGGTATTTGCGTCATAAAGTTTTTCATAAGGAAAAGACCCAGCGGCGTGCCGGCAGCCGGTATTATTACTGCCCACAGCGTGTTGATAAGACCGAGCCTTGACATAATAATATACTGCGGAAGCGCCGTTACCGGACCGCTGAAGAGCAGTGCGGTAACCACAAGCTTAAACATCCATTTATGCCCCGGGAAGCTATACTTCGCAAGTACAAACGCCGCCATTGAGCTGAAAACAAGGTTTGCCCCGGTTCCTATAACGGTTACTATGACGCTGTTTACAAGATATCGGTCAAACGGGATCCATAGGCTGTCAGTAAGCTGCGATAAGGTGCGGTAATTTTCGGTTGTGGGATTGCGCACAAAAAATTTCGGAGGATACACAAATATTTCCTCGGTAGGCTTAAACGACTGCACAATCGAATATACAAACGGCAGCATCATAAAAGCGCCGAAAAGGAGCAATATCGCAAGTACCGCAACATCACCGCCGGTTGACCTTGCAACGCCGGTTTTAGATTTTTTTAATTTCAATGTTCAGCGCCCCTCATCCCGCAGAAAATTTTGTAATCAGCCGTTGTATAGCTCCGTTTACGCTTATCATAACCACAAACAGCACAACCGTTATACAGCAGGCGTATCCCATTTCAAAGCGTACCATTCCGTAATCATAGGCGTGCGTTACAACGGTAAGTGCCGCATTATCCGTTGAGGGAAATCCCGCAAGTACCATACAAACACTGCTTACCGAAAACGCCGCGCTTATCTGCATTACTGCGCTGAATAACAATTGAGGTCCCATGGACGGCAGAGTGATATAAATAAGTTCCTGTATTCTGTTGCGTATTCCGTCAACAGCACCCGCTTCATACAGGCTGTAATCAACATTCTGAAGTCCCGCAATAAATGCCAGGAAAGATGTGCCGAGGCTCATCCATATCTGGACGATTATTATTACGGTCAGAACGGTATCCGTATTTGTGAGCCATTGTATCGGTTCCCTTATAACATTAAGCGACATAAGCACCTGGTTTAACAAACCGTACATATCGCCCGAAAAGATATAAGCCCATATAACGTAGAGCATTCCCGACATTGACGGAGCGTAAAATATAAATGTCATAACCGCCCTTGCCGTTTTCGGCAGCTCGTTTATCATCCATGCGAAAAACAAACAGGCAAAATAGCTTACAGGCCCCGTTATAACGGCAAAAATAAGTGTATTTCTCACTGCGGTCAGGAATACGTCGTCATCAAAAAACAGCTCGGCGTAATTTTTCAGTCCCTCAAAATGCGGCATACTCAGCATGTTGAAATCGGTAAAACTGAAAAAAACCGCAATGGCGATAGGTGCTACAACAAACACGGCAAATATCAAATAAAACGGCAAAAGCATAAGGTAGCAGGTTTTGTACTGTGCCATTCTTTTAAAAACACTTTTTTTCTTCATAAATTTCCGTCGCCGCCCTATTTGTTATTTTCCCGTTTGCGCGCAAGCTCCTTGTTTATCCGTTTGTTATATGTGTAAACGGTATCTGTCGGGTTGGCGTTATCATATACCACCCGCCTGAAAGCGTTGGTAAGCTCGCGCGTAACGCTGTAATTTCCCGATATTTCATTCAAATACTTTATATTTCCCATTTGCTCATTAAGCAGAGCTTTTTCATCCCTTGACCATGCAAGGTTGGCAAACGCCGCTTTGTTTGCGGGAGTATAGCGTGAAATAGAGCCAAGCGCCGCCTCTATCTGCCTGCCGTATTCGGTCTGAACCTTATCGGAAGTAAACCATTTAAGGAACTCCCACGCCTTTTCCTTCTTTTCGGAGCCGCTGAAAATTACGCCGCAGGTAACCGACTGCGCAAGCCCGGGGCTTGTATCTGCTCCTGTTGCCGCGCTTATACAAAGCGTTCGGTCTATTTCCCCGTTTTCGCCTTTAACGCCGGGAATAAGCGTCATTTCCCAACGTCCCGATAACTCGGGTGACGCCGCCTGTACCTTCAGGTATTGCGTATAATCGGCAATTGCAAGCGGCATTTCCCCGGAGCTGAACCGATTGTAAAAATCATAGGTAAGCGGGAAACCGTACCGTGAGAAAAGACCCGTCCACATTTTAAACGCCGTTATAGACGCATCGCTGTCGAATGCGGTCCCCGTAAGACCGTCGTTATAAAATGAACCGCCGTACTGAAAAAGCAGGGTTGCGAACATACCTATATTTGAGGGTATGCCGACTTCGAGATTATTTCTTTGCAAAACCGTGGCTACCTGATAAAACTCTTCCCACGTATTCGGTGTTTTAATTCCGAGCTCGTCAAATATATCTGTTCTGACAAACATCATATTAAAGCTTTCGCTCAGCGGCAGGGCATAGCAGCCGTCTTTATATGTAAAGGGAACAACTGAATTATCGGGAAAATTTTGCGCCGTTTCAGAATATCCGCTCATTTCGGTCAGATCAACCACTGCGCCGCGTATAGCCAGATTTACCGCCATATCGCTTGATAAAAACAGCGAAACATCGGGCGCCGTGCCCGAAAGAACGGCGGTACGAATATCCACGGTAACAAGCGAAACATTAACGGGAATATTGCCTTCACCCGAGAAGGAGTTATCCGAAAGCCTTTTTATTATGTTCATTTGCTCGCGTCCGGTAGTGAGCCACACATCAAGCATTTCATCCTTATCGGAAATATCGCCCACAACCCCATAATCATCGGTAAATGAAGCGGCAACACGCTTTATTCTGTATATAAGATTTTCAACAAAGCCGAGATTTGCTTTAGGCTTTTCCGCATTCGGGGAGTATATAACAATATAATCAAGATCAAGCGGCTGCTCCTTTGCGTCCTGATTCCACGAAGAAAACGATTGAATATCGCTTTTAAAGGACGAGGAGCTTTTTGCCAATAAATCAGGCTCCTTCTCAACCAATTCAAGGCGGTTTATAAGCGAGTGGAGCGATGAAAGCATACTTCCCGATTTTCCGCCGTTTTTCTGCTTTATTTCTTCAAGCAGCCCCTCAAGGTCGGTTATCAGTCCCTTGATTTTGTCATCAAAACCGGTAATAACCTTATCAAGCTGATAATCGCGGTAATTATCCGGGTCTGTACCCGCCACCATTATTACGCTGCGGTAAAGCGAATTTAGTTCATAAATAATATTATCCGCCTTAACGGTAATATCCGAAAATGCCCCGGGAGTAACCTCAAGCTTAAGCTGATAGGTTTTTCCTTTTTCAAAATAAAACGAATACGCTTCTTCCCCGCCGAGCGTTTTGATATACCAATCCTTAGAAAAGGGAAAAGAAATCTCGCCACACTCACTAAAGGGAAGCTCATCGTTTATAAGCAGTCTGCGGGTCACCGAAAATCCGCTTTTATCGTTTTGTCTGGCTCTGAAAGCAATATTATACATTCCGGTTTTTTCGGGTGTAAATTCCCACATAAGCCATTGTCCGCATGCGGAATATTTATCACCGGAGATCATATTGTAGACCAACACACCGGGATCATTCGGGGATGTTGCCGCATTGCTTTTGTCATAATCGGGTGAAAGGGTGGAGTCCGATGCCTCAATGTAATCCTCGGCTTCAAGAACATTTTTTTCGCTTTCGGTGTCCCCCGTATTGCCCAAATCACTTATATAATCTTTATAGCTAACCGTTTTCTGCGCACCTGTAAGCCTTATTTTACAAAGAGTGAAATTGCCCGTGTGCGCCGTGATTTTCAGGTGATTTTCACCTTTAGCAAACGAAAAGACCAATGGCTCGCCGAGCCTTCCCGTTGGATCAGACAATAAAGCAACCGTCTTTTCACAAATAACCTCGGGGGAAGAAAGCGTTTCGTTTCCGCGCTTGTCTTTTTTGCGTTTTCCCTGTTTCCAGCGGTGATACAGTGAAAGTTCTCTGCTTTCATTGAAGGGATACGCGCCGTTAACCTCTATTCCTATCGACGAGTTTATATAACTTCCGTCCGCCGACGGTATATATGTGAGTTCCAAATAACCGAATGTATCTTCATCAGCGTTAAACAAAACCTCTGCCCATGCCTCGTCATCCGAAAAGGAGAGCGAGCCGTCGGCGTTAAATTTCGCTCCGTCCGAGAGCCGCGTATGCGAAATATCAAGGGCTATTTCTTTTTCAAATTCATTTTCGGAAATCCGAATACCGTCGGAATATGTATTATACGAAGTTTCGGCACCCGAACACATACCGGCGGGTAAAAAGGCTGTTGCCACCGTCAAAAGCACCGTCAGCAAAACCGATACCGACTTTTTCATTTGTCACCATACCTTTCTTCGCTTTTTATAATTCCTCAGCCTATATCGTTGGCTTAGCCTTTGAAAAACTGGAGCCGTCGTTCAGTATATGATAGTCCCTTATATACACGGCAGGCTCGGTACAGTTTTCTTCTTCAAAAACCGTAATTTCGTTATTTTCTCTTAATAACGGCCACGGCAAATAAAGCGAAAGCTGCGGACCGACATTCCAAAAGCGTCCCAAATTAAAACCGTTAACCGTAACAAAGCCCTTTGTAAAATTATCAAGGTGAACAAAGCAATCCTTTTTTTCCTTTGCCGCAAATTTCCCGCTAAAAAATGCCGGCAGACGACCGTTGCCGTTATATTTAAGTCTGTCAAGCCCCGTCATCGGCAGGGTGTATATTTCCCAATCGGAAAGTATCTGCTTAACGCCCACTCTGTCGGCAACAAATACATAACCGTATATTCCCTTGCGTTCGCCGTAAAGCATATCCGGACCGAAATTAACGCGTCCCTGATTTTCCACCAAGAGTTCTAAAGTTCCGCCCTCGTTCAGCCAATCTGCCGATTCTATGTATTGTTTTTCATCATTGCGGCATATTACCCCGCGTTCCGTTCCGTTAAAATAAATGTGCGTCCTATCAAAAACATCCTTTAGTCCCAGCATGGTCAGCTGCTGATTCGGTTTTATATAGGTTCGGTAAAAAATATAACCGTAGCTCTGGGAATAATGCTCCATATTCCTTGCAAATTCATCGGTAAATCTGCCGCCGATTTCGCTTAAACTGTCAAACAGAGAAACAGACCTTTCAAGCCGTACCTTACCTATGTTTTGGGTTTTTACCGATTCGGGTCTTTCAAGCTTTTTGCCGGAATACCGTGACATAACCTCCTGCAGTGCCTCGTATTTAGGGGTAATATCGCCGTATTCGTTAAGCGGAGCGTCACAGTCATAGCTTGTGCAATCGGAAAAATATTTTGCCTTCATACGGTTTTCTCTGTCGTGGGTAAAGGCATTTGCACCGTTCATAAAACCGAAGTTTGTTCCCCCGTGGAACATATAAAGATTAAAACCTATATGATTATCAAGCTGATGCCGAACTTCGTCTGCAACAGATTCCTTGGAGTATTTCGGCGGATTTATATTCCAACGCAGCGTTCCGCCTATCCAATGCTCCGCATGAAATATAGGCATATCGGGGTAATTCCTGCTTACCCATTCGGTATGCTCCGAAAGAACACCGTTACCGAAACCGAAATCAAGCCCAGGAATCGCTCCGCTCACCGTTCCTCCGCACAGTGTCAGAGGTGTATGCCCGTCTGCCGTGAAAATCGGGACGTCAACCCCGCAGTCAAGCAGCAGCTTAAAGCATTTTTCCATATATTTCTGTGAGTTTGAAAAAGAGCCGTATTCATTCTCGGCAGCAACCATAATAATATTTCCGCCATTAGTCTGCAAATGCGGAATTATATGTGTCATAAGCTTTTTCATATATCTTTCGGCTTTACCAAAGTAATCAGCCTGACAGCTTCGCAGCCGTATTCCGTCATTTTTGAGAAGCCACGCCGGAAGTCCGCCCAAATCCCATTCACTGCATATGTACGGGCCGGGGCGCACAATAACATACAGTCCCTCTTCATTTGCCGTTTCTATAAAGCGTTCCACATCAAGCATACCGTCAAAGCAATACTCGCCCTCACGGGGTTCATGCAAATTCCAGCAGCAGTAGGTTTCCACCGTATTAAAGCCTACCGCTTTAAGCTTGGAAAGCCGATCTCTCCACTGCTCGGGAAGAATTCTGAAATAATGCATAGCACCGCTCATTATTTGAGCTTCCTTACCATCAATAAAAATTTTGTTTTTTTCTGCCTTAACCAAAATAAATCCTCCTAAGCCCTGTAAAGCAATTGCCGCATATTTTAAGATTGCTTATTGTTGACATTGGTATTTTGTTTTGTTATTATGATAACAAATATATTGTAAACGGGATGATCTCAGTGTATGTTTCCTCCAATACCGATAATAAATTCAGTCATGTTACCGAAGCTGACCTTGAACTGGTAAGTGCCGGGTACGCCATAGTGGATGAAGGCGATACGGGCGTTACCCGCCCGGGCGGCTTGCCGGACTACCAACTGCTCTATATCAAAGAGGGTTGCGGACATTTCATTATCAATAACGAGGAAATAACCATAACGGAAAAGAGTGCAATAATATTTCATCCGTTCGAACCGCAGATATACCGTTATTCAAAAGCCGAGCACCCAAAAGCATACTGGCTGCATATAGGCGGCCCTTTAATGGAAAATCTACTGAAAGAATTAGGCATATATGATGAAAGAATAATCAACATAACAAATGACTCGAAGCTTATAAGTTCCATTCTCCACACAATATCCGAAATGACCGAAAAAAACACCGGATACAAAGAAATGGCAATCGCGTACAGTATACAGGCTTTTGTAAACGTTTCAAGAAACAGAACCCTGTTGCCGCACAATGCAAAGGACAATGCAATCAACCAGACCATTCTCAGAATACGTCGCGAATATACCGAGGACACGCCGAACACAGAATATGCCGCCGACGCAAATATGAGCCTGGCACATTTTTTAAGGCTGTTTAAGGAGAAAACCGGTTCTGCCCCACACAATTTCAAGCTTCAGCTCAGAATTGCGGCGGCAAAGGATATGCTTATCAACACCAACTACAAGATCAACGATATTGCACAGTCCGTCGGATTTAACGATCCCCTCTATTTTTGCAAGTATTTCCTTAAAATAACGGGAGATACGCCAAGCGGTTTCCGTAAAAAACACACAAATAGTTGATTTCTACAAATTATTTTCCCTCTTTATTGTTTATTATATCAAATGTGTACCGTTTAAACAATGGGCTTTCTTGCCTATTTTTATGGATAAAAAAGTCATTTGCGGTGATATGCTCCATTATTTTCCTTAAATAAATGGATTAAATTGTTTTTTTAGCCTTAAAACCTCCCGTCTGGATTTATTAATAATATTTGTATCGGTCAGCAATAACGGTGGCGTCGTTTACAATTCCAATCCTCACTAAAAACCAAACGGCAATGTGAACATTAACAGCGCCGCTTTTATACTGTTGCGTATTTCAAAAAGCCCGCACAGCCGCCCGCCGCCGGTAAAATTCACAGATATAACTACGTTTTTTTCTTCGTTAGATTCCCTCGTATACTTATACCTGAAGATTTTTTCGACTTGTAACATACTGAATAAGAGAGGCAGTATGTATTATGAGTAACTCGATTTATACGGTAGGACAAATAGCGAATATAAACGTTCCTCGTTATATTCTTAAATACTGCAATCGAGAATTTCCTGCTTGCCTAATGGAATTTATTTTACCGTGTTCTTTAATACTCTCAACAAGCTCATAAAGCGTT
>ULQP01008938.1_pt1 | contig 23141 bp, 22 predicted proteins | sample 1954571 | NCBI WGS metagenome assembly ULQP01 (sample SAMEA4835657, study PRJEB28245) | human gut metagenome | biome: gut microbiome; material: fecal sample | place: Denmark | collected 2008 | reverse complement strand
ATATTGCCACTAATTATTTTAGACTGAACTATTTTGTCGAAAGAAAACTTGTCGGCGTAAATGAGTATAAAATTATTTACTATTTCAACACTCTAGTAAAAAGCGCCTTTAATGTTCAGAAGGGATATCCTTCTGCCGTTACTATCAGGCGAGGCCGTCTTATCTTCGCTGGAACTAAGGCCCAGCCCCAAACGATATGGGCGTCGCGCGTGGACAGATATGAAGACTTTTCCGTTGATGACCAATCGGATTCCGGATGGAACCTTACGATAGGCGCGAATCAGGCACAGGTCATTCAGTGGCTTTCTTCTTCCAAGGATTTGATTGTTGGGACGGACATTGGCGAATGGGTTATTAATGATGATGATCTTAATAGTCCGGTCCCTACTATTAAAGAACAGAGCCGCTGGGGTTCATCTACTTTTCAGGGAGAGTTGATGACGGAAAGCTTGTTCTTTGTCCCGAAGGACAGGAAAGGTCTTATCCATTCCCTTTATTCTTTCCAGATTGACGGCTACCAGTCCGAAGACGTTTCCATTGTTGCTTCTGATCTTCTTGAATCCGGCATCACGTCACAGAGCATTATGAAAGACCCTGACCCTATTTGGTGGGGGACGTCAGAAGATGGGAAGATGCTTGGATTCTTATTCAACCGCACGCAGGAAATCCAAGGCTGGCATTGGCATGATATTCAAGGAGGGAAGTTCAAGCAGGTTGTTTGCTATCACAATCCGGTGAAGCGTCAAGAAGGCATATTCGCCTGCATTCAATGCGTTCCTCCGGATGGTTCAACTAGTCCTTTGGACAATGCTGAGTATTATCTAGCGTACATGGACTTTGACCACCCGTGTATTGACTTCCCGACGACAGCGGAGTGTGGCCCTGATTTGCTCAGTGAAGCAGGATTTTTGGGAGAATGGACTTCGTTTGCCTCAAAGGAAGTAGTTATAGGAAATATAGACCCCCTAGATTATTATTTAGCCTCTAGTTTATGCTGGCAAGGAGGAGAGCCGGGGCAATTAGTCCCTTATTCAGGCATCTACCCAAAGATAGATATTATAACTCAAGGCAATTCTGGTTTTAATGACGGTAAGACTACGGGTTATTGCTGGACGTTTACAGGAGAGCTTAACCCTGAGGGGTATTATTCTTTCAGCAATGGCGCTCTTACCGGAGGAAGAATTAGATTCTCTCCCACATTTGAAGCCGGGAATAATGCTTTAGTTGGCTATTCAATGACTGGTACGTTTTCTTCCTTCTTATGGGGCTTGCACATTGAGTCCGAGTTCATATCGATGCCTATGGGGAATACTGCCAACTACATCATCCCCGCGATGACGACCAAAATCAACCAGCTAAGGTATCAGGTCTCGCGGGACACGTCTGATGATATAGCTCCTAATGGTGTCGTTATGGGAGATTATGCATCGACTTATGGAGGCCCTCGAATCCAAGCGCAGGTAGAAGCATTAGATTATTCCGCTCCTTTGGGGATGAAAAAGAATGACACGTTAGGGATAAGGTTGTATCTTAATAACGGACGAGGACATGAGGTATTAAGTGGCCCTTCATCCACCGATACCAGATTGTATTTCGCGTTTACGGACGCAAAGAACACGGACGTCTTATCAGCATATATCATTTATGATTCCAACCTCGTATGATAACCTTGGGTGGGCAGATGACTCTTTGATAAGCTGGCCTAGCTGGATTGAAAATTCAGTTGTGCCGAATCTTACATACGGGGATGGATTGTTGCCGGGTTATTATGACAGCGGAGAAACGGCAGTATCCGCTTCTTATGCTCCTCTTCCCGAATTAGGTTACCCGGAGATGCCCCAACCTGCGCCGACGTCTTCGACATATGGCGTTGAGATGCAACCTCGTGTGGCGTCCATTAATACTACTGCAAGCACGGTACCTATTAGCAACCAGCCGCTTACATACAACCAAGTTCAGCCGGAGTTCGGCAATAATTCTCAGACGTGGAGTGCGGCTAGCAATGTTCTTGGAGATGTACTAGATAATCTTAACAAAGAACACCAGTATCAAATTGCCGAACGTGGGTACAATATTCAGGCGCAGGCATTAGCTGAAAGGTCGGAGTCCGCTTACAAGATCGCCGGGACAAACATGATGCGTCTCCGTGGCAATCAGGAAAGGTATTTAACGCAACAGCGCGTGGCGGCAGTGCGTACGGGCTTTGCCCCTACCTCGGGTTCCATTGAGGCCGTGCAACGTGGCACGATGAGCAAGTTCGAGCAACAGATCGCAGACTCCGAAAGAGAGGCAGAACAGAGGAGGCAAGATACCATGTACCGATCGCGCGTCATGTCATGGCGTGCAGGACAGGCTAGGAAGGCCGCTAAGCAAGCTCGCACTTCAATGTGGGGTTCTATCATAGGAAGCACCATAGGAGCCGTTGTAGGCGGCCCTGTAGGAATGCGAGCAGGGTCCAAGATAGGTTCATCAATCGGAGGGTTCTCTTAATATGGCAGAAGATACAAGAAACATTCGTCTTGGAGTTCCGAGTCAGGCGAGAAACGCAACGATGCCGGGGTCACCGGACAATCGTTATGCTTCTACGGGGCAAAGCGATGTGTCGCGCTTTGTTCCGATCGGCAGTGAATTTAATGCGGAGACAAGCAATCGTGCGGCGAGGAATTTAACAGAAGGTCTCTCCTTAATCGGGAAAGCCAAGGCAGAAGTTGAGACGGTTAACGACAGTATCATGTCTAGGCGCATGCAGGCTGAGCTTACAAATGCTTCTGCTAAGATCATTTCGTCTTTATCTACCGATCCTGAATACATGAACAAGCCGAGCATGTGGACTCAGGTTTATCAGGAGAGGATGGCCTTAGCTCAAGAAGATATTAATACTAGGTTTGACGGCGCTTTCTTGGTCGGCAAGAACAGATTGCTGACCGATGAAGCCTTGAATCAGATCAAAGCTAAAGAGGCGGTGCAGGTTGCTAGGACTGCGGCGCTACGTGTCTCACAGATGGCGGCTGACGAAACTAATGCCGCTATTGATATTGCGATTAAAAGCGGGCAGTTTGATGAAGCTTCACGCATCACGGAAGAGACTCCTTATCTTAGCGATGCTCAGAAGATGAAGCTTAACTTCACAATTGACCAAGCGAGGACTACTGATGAGGTCCAGCAAATGGCTTTGACCAACCCATATGGATTGCTCGAGGAAATCCAGACGAAAGGGTCTGTTCGAGGTAGAGCGCTTTCCTACGAACAACAGCAATACGGGATCAATCAGGCGCGGTCCTTTATCAATGAAGACCAGAAGAAGAACTACAACTCTCTTGTTGAACAGTTCATGCTGGCTCCAGAAGGATTTTCCATTGAACAGGCAAAGCAGTCATTGGAAGTTAATGGCATTAATACCCAGCAGTTTGCTACGCTTTGGAGGATGTACAAGCAGAATACCGCGAACATTCCTCCGACTTCTGCCGAGTTTGCTAGAGCTAGTAAATATGCGGCGAGCATGATTCCTTCTTATCAGAATGCCACTCCAGAACAAAGGGCCAACTTGGAGAACCAGTTGAGAACCACGTTAAAGCAAGCCAACTTTTCTTCCAACGATCAGACGTCTTTGATTAACCTGATGAAGACGCACACGCCGCCTTCCTATCTGGATGATGCGAAAACGTGGGTTGAGCGGGTATGGGACACAGGCAAATATCCACTTTATACTGGGAAAGATTATGTAGATGAGAACGGTACCCCAATCTACATGACAGAGGCGGAGTTTAATAATAGCTTTGTTGGGAAGAACAAGCAATATTATCTGGATAAGACAGAAAGCCGTGCCTATGAAGACCCGGAAACTTTGGCGAAGAGGTATGTAGTTAGAGAGAAAATTCCTAACCTTCAAAACGATGCAAGCTTTAAGAACTTCATCGGCCAAGTCAGGGCACAGGCGACCCAGCAAGTGTACGATTTCATGGGGCAGAACGGCGGCAAGACCCCGACCGAACAGGAGCGTTACAAGATTCTTGCTGATACCATTTCTCAAGTCTCAAAGGAATCAGGCATTCCCACTAGGGGGTTCACTTCTTACTTCTCGGCGTTTCAACAAGAAGAAGATGTCGTTGGTCCTATGCAAAGCGCTACCAGAGTAATCGCATTAGATCAGAACTTTACCCTTGGAGATAAAACGGAACTTCCTGAGATGCCTAATGGTGGTTTTGTCGTGACTCTTGGGACTCCCAACAGTTCAATTTATGAAGTTTCTTCTTCATCAGGAGAGCCTATTAAAACGCCTCTCTTGTCAAAGGATATGTATAAATCTTCTGGAGGTTCGAGAAAGTTATTGGAAATAGATCAATTCTATTTGCAGAAGCCTTCTGCTGACGCGATGGATAATGAAGCGGAAAGAAGGGCTAGGATTCTCCGGGTAAATAACGGCTTGAGCGACGAGGATGAACAAGCTATATATTCAGCTTTGATCTCTTATTGGAATAGATAAAATGGACGAGCCTATCGAACCCGTATTGCCTGATGACGAAGGAGTGACTCCTCCTCCTTTGGATGAATCAGTTATTCCTTCGCTTGGAATATCTGGCGACCAAGAAGCTATCGCCCGTGAACAGCGCAGGGCGCAGGGAGTTGGATACGCAGAACTTAGCGAAACTGAAAGAGCTAACTACTTAGGGATTCGGGCAAATGCTTTGCGTAGGGAAACTCTCGCAGATTTGGAATCCTATAAAAAGCTTCAACGGGAGTTTAGGCAAAGCAATGTCCTCGATAGCTCGATGATGGATGAAATCCTTCGGCTTAATGATTCCTTGAAGAAGAGAGGGATTGACCCTACATTTGAGCTAAGGAGAGAGAAGGTAGAGAGGACCAACGCTATCTTTTCCGCATTAACTCAAAACATACAACCGGAAAAAGGACTTTACGGTTATATTGATACAGATGAAGTTGTCGATAATAAGTTAGGGAAACTTTTGAATGCTGACCAGATAGCATCTTGGAATAGCGCTGACCAAGCTACAAAAGAGAGAGAGCTTTTTGGAGCTATCAAGGAAGTGAAGTTCCCTAACATGAGTATTTCTGATGAGATGGCCGCCGCTATTCTCATGAGGGAATATAAGACGGACAGCATCAATGGCGTCATTAATAAGTACTCTCAAGATTTAAAGAGGGCAAATGAAGTAAAGGAAGGATATTACAAGGCAGAGGCAGATTTCCTCCCGGCCTTCTTGGAAAATGGAGGAGACTTTGAGAAAGCCATTGACTCTCTCGGTCCTAACTCAGTTTATGGGCGCTCCATTTTCAACAATTCCCCTTATTTGCGGACGCAATATCAAGCGGCATATGAAGCTACTTCATGGATTAAGGACGAGTATATAAAAGAGGGTTCTCTTGATTGGGACAAGATGGCTGACAGGTTGCTAGCTCTTGGGGAGAATACGGGTTCGTTCAAGATTGCTATTCAGATGCTTCCTGAATTCCTGCCCAAAGACGATAGAGCATGGCTGGTCCAAGCATTGAACGACACCTATGAAGATATAGGGTCATTCTTAAGAATGCTTCCTGAGAAAGACGAAGATGAAGAAAAATTTCAACGTCTTGCTCTAGCTATCCAGAAAGAATATCGCTCCATGCGAGACATGCCTGAGAGCAATTGGGGTATGGGGTTCAGGAACTTAGTTGATAATGTTCCTAAAATTGCCGCCGTCAGCTTGTCTTCTTTAGCTACAGGAATTGTAACAAGGAACCCAGTTGCAACTTACAGCGTAGCAACAGCTATGGGGTCATTGGTCTATGGCTCGAGTGCCGGACTCGATGCTTATAAATCAAACTCTAGTAGAGAAGGTTCAATCGCGTATGGATTAACGGTAGGCTCACTCGAAGGCGCTCTTGATTCTCTCACAATTTCTATTGGTGGTCTAGCAGTTAAAGGAGTACGAGCTACTGGACTTGGTTCTACTGCGATAAGAGGAGTTGAGGCTATAGCAGAAAGATCGACATTGGCACGTATAGGTCGTGCTGGGGCGGCAGGTGCTTTAACGGAAACCGTACAAGAAAGTATCGCGGACCCAGTATATGTTGGAGTTGAAAATCTTTACCGGAGCCTAGGAGCAGATTTAACTCAACAGAATACCCTTAGGGGCTGGTGGGAGAATTACAATCCTTTGGACCCTGCATTCTTTATTCCTACGGTTGTTCTTGGCGGTTCTATGGGCGCGCTCGGTGGTGTACAAGCCAATCATTTGGTTAACAAGGTAGGCAGAAGCCCTCAAGCTCTTATAGCCCTAGGCATTGAAAGTGATGTGGCCCACCAGATTGCTACTATGCCTGACGGCAAGGAGCGCTCCAACCTGATTCAGGAGGCGCTCTTTAATGCTACCGATGTAAACCAGTCGCCAGAAACAGTAGGTAGCAGTTCAGCCGCGATGCTGAACTTCGTCGCAAAGAATGCTGACCTTTTCAAGAATGTGGAATTGATGCCCACGTTCAAGGATAACGGGGATGGTACTTGGGACGTCACCACGACGTCTCCTGAAAGCGGCCAGCAATCTACCATGACGCTCACCGACGAAGTAGCTGGGACTTATCTTTCCGAGACGCTGGCGTCCAATCCTTCTTTTGTGCAAGCCCTGAATCTATTTGCTCAGAGACAGCTTGAACCTGCCATTGAGAGTCAAGGCATTGAGATAAGCAAAGACGAGCTTCTTTCCTCAATCCAGAATGCGGAAGGAATCAACCAGTCCACGGCAAGGGCTAGGGCGCTAGCCTACATTCAATCTAACCCTGAACTTCGAGAACAATACAATGCAGGTGAAATTACCGTTGAGGACGTTGCTAATAATTTGGAGGTTGTTTCGGCGTATCGTGCTGGGCAAATAGCGGTCATCGAAGGGAGAGCCAATCCACTAGACATTCTGGAAGAAGTCATCCATGCCAATGCGACGTATGATCTTGCCACGGGGGCAGTCACCCGGGAGTATATTGAGAACGCCATTCGCAAGTATGGAGAGTACACTGGCCGGGATTTTGGGAACTTGTCTGACGATGTTATCTTGCAAGAAGCCTTAGCCACGATGGGGAAAGCGCTTGCTACTAACCCGGAACTGTTCGGTACTCTTCCCGGAGATGTGCAGAGCATCCTTGAATGGCAGAAGGACAACATCGCGGAAGTAGGCAACATCTTTAAGGAAGGCCAGCGCATCAAGCAGGCCATTGAGGATGGAGTTCTTGATGCAGACTTTGTTAAATGGTCCCAGTCTCTAGCTAATGTGGCAGACCAGACGCAGGCCAGAGACATCGCGTCCATGATTAATGAGGCGGCAGGGGCGGCGATCCTTCCTTCCGTTCAGGAGAGAACAAGCGCTTTGCGTGTAGGTCCGGGAATCCAGACCGTTGAAAAGGCAATCGCAGATATCTTTGAGAGCAATTCTTCTCAGGCCATTAACAGTCTCAAGGCAATACGCAAGTCTTTCATGGGCCTTGCCGAGCAAGCAGTAGCTGGGAAGTTCTCTCAGGCGCGCCAGCAGAAGGCATTGTTTAACAGCGTCCTTACTCTTGAGAATGCTATTAGCCGTTATGGTAAATCATTTATACCAAGGTCATTAGCTGAAACACTAGCTAACCCGAAGAGCCAACTACAATTTGAGAATGCCCTTCAAACTGCGTTAGACCGTGGAGTTAAAGCTATCAACAACCAGATACAAACTGCCGAATTCAACCGTACGCAACGTGAGGTTAGGAAGATTGTTGATAGGGTCTTGAAAGAATCTTCCAAGGAAGAAGCGGCGGCGCTCCGTGCTGAGGCGGCCCAACAAGTCAAGACTACCGAGGGGCTGGAGCGGCTGGCAAAGAGAGCCTATAAAGATAGGAAGGGCGTAAGCTCCACGCTGGACGCACAGAGCCGTTATAACACGCTTGCCGTTGAGGAGCTGATGAAGATGTCTCCCGAGGAGGTAGAGGCCCAGCAAGACGCATTGCAGGCCCTCCTTGAGAGGACTATTAACAAGACTCAAAACCCGAATGACCCTCAAGTAATAGAAATTCAGCAATCTATTTCCTTGCTTGATACATTCGGTTCTGTTCTCTACAAAGATGGGAACAGCTTCGTCCGTAGCTTGGCAGAGCAGGAGAATGCTTTTGACGCATTGAAGCAACTTCAAGATGAGGGACGCCTCCGCTGGAGGAAGGAGCTGGAGAGACGCGAACAGAAGCTTAACCTGTTTAAGGATGAAGTAGCTAAGGCCGTAGGTACAGAGAAGAAACTGGATGATCTGAGAAATCTTCTCAAGGAAGCTGGAGAATACAATTCGTTAAAGAGTTTCTTTACAGGAATGCTTTCCACTGTTCAGTTGTCCGAAATCCTCGGAACACTGCCCGGCTTTAAAAGGAACGGTGACTTCATGCTTAATGAGGTAGTGAGGGCAACCATGCAGAGAGACAATGCCCGGGTGAAGCGTCATGCGATGATCTCTTCATGGCTTAAGGGTGCGGCAAAACTGGCAGGGGTCAAGAACACTGATTCGACAACTCAGATCGCGCGCCATTTCTATCAGATGAATAACGCCCCTGTTAAGTTCAAGGGCGAAGAATACGTTAAGACTCAGCTTATTAAGATTTATCAGACCATGCAAGAGTCTGATGGCGTGAAAGTCTTGCGTAACAACTACAAGCTTGATCTTGGGAACTATGCTCTTCTTGAGGCTCGCATCTCTCAACTGGATGAACAGCTAACGAATCAGGAGATAACGCAAGAGGCACATCAGGCAGAAGTGGCTAAGGCAGAAGAAGCGTTTCAGGATAGGCTCGCCAAAGATCAGGAGGCGCTTATTAATGCGCTTGGTTCGGACGGGTTGTTCTTGGCACGCTCCATCCAGAAGGCATATCGTGAACTCGGTCAGAGGGTGGCTAGCATCGAAGAGTCTTTCTTCGGTCAGGTCTCTACGATGGAAGACTTCTATACGCCACGCACCACGGCCCATGAGGGGCAATTAGGGGACGGGTTCTATGATTCTCAAGGGTACACTCCCGGGCAGATAACTTATTCCGGCAAGCCAGCCTTCATGAAGAAGCGAAGCACCCCGGCTTCTGCGGAAATAACCATGCTGGTAAATCCGGTGCAGGAGTTTGAAAGGTACGCTCAGATAGCGGAAGGCTGGATGTCTTCCCTTGAATTGAATGAGTACTTCAACAAAGTTTGGCTGAATACGAAGACAGCCTCACAAATACAGCTTGTCATCGGCAAGGAGAACTACCAGCAGGCAAGCAAGGGCCTTTATAATTTCCTGAATGAAGGACGCATCCGCGCACAGCAGGGATTATTCGGGGAGCTTTTCGTCAAAGCGATTGGAACTCTTGCCCGCACGAAGATTTTTAACTCTATGGCTTCCATTTGCCGGAGCGGTGCGGCGTTCTTCAATCCGTTGGTAGGATCGGACTTTAGCAGTCTTGAGATTATAAAGAGCATGGGTAGCTGGCTATTCAACCCTCAGCCTATTTCTCTCCAAGAGATGTCCCAGCTGGACGGCGTGAAGGCTCGCGACACATTGTCGTATCAGGATAGGGCGGTAATCAAAGCCGCTATGGACGCCCCAAAGGAGAAGCAGGCGCAGGTCATGTACTGGCAGGAGTGCGGCAACTCGGCATTGATTGACTTTGACCTATGGTGCGTAAAGCGTGGCAACATGATGGCCGCGCAAATCTTGCATGATAGGGGCTTGAAGAAAGAGCAGATTATAGACCAGTTGAATCTTAACATTCTAAAGTCGGCCCAGCCTGAGAATCAATCTACTCGCGCTATTGGCACACTTGGAGGATCAGCTTACGAATCTTACCAAGTCTTGTTCATGAGCGACATGCTGAACAAGTCAGCTCTTCTTTTCAGCCAGTTCAAGCGTGGCGACATTAGCTCCATGAGGAAGCTTGCCAACTTCATCCGCATGTGGACTATCGTTGGCTTTGCTAATACCATTTCGGGCATGGCGGCTTCCTTCTTCACGAGCTATAACGATGATGAATTCTCGGCAGAAACGATTCTCTTCAACATGTCTCTTGGCCCGCTTGTCGCCACCCCTGTATTCGCAGGTTTGTTCCAAGCGCTGGATTACTATGCGTTTGGAGGCGGCCACGTCTTCTCCCGTCCTAACACGCTAACGGACTTTAGCAGAACCGCACGAGGTCTTTCCCAAGCTTACGAAGTCATATTGAAGAGTACGGAAGACATGGACGCCGTGACTCTAAACGAATGGATTGAAGTTGGGGCAGGTCTTAGCCGGACGCTGGGAGATACGATTGGCCTTGGAGCTAATATCGCCAATGCGAAAACTGTGGGACGTGTGTTTGAAGTCATCAGCTCCTTGTCCAATGCCACTCTCCAAGCGCACAATGCGGCCAAGACTACGAGGTCTGACCTCAACCCCTTCTACGACACCAGAGAAAAACTATTGCAAAGCGCACGTAGATTGCGTAAAGAGAAGCGTGAGGCCAAGAGTACCTATGGTGAACGTAGCGTAGAATACAGAAGGCTTTCCCGGGAACTTAGGCGAGTTAACAAGAAGCTCAAAGATAACGGCTGGCAGACCAAATAACGTTTAACATTAAACAAAATATGGCAACAAAGAAAACATTAACAACTACGTCGGGGCTTGACCCTAATATTGAATTGGTGGGGGGCAATGGTGGTGTTGAACCACCTGCTACACGCGATGGAGATGAGACTTCTCAAACGTTCCGCACAATGGCTGGCAAATCGTACTGCCTGACTTTAACGACTGGGAGTCTAACTGTTGCAGGACATGACGCCCCGGAATATACGCCAGATGGAATTACATTGCTTAATGCTAGTAAAGCAGGGCAATATATTTTCATAGCGATCTCCTCATATACAACTGTAAATGTAGATTTAAGTACACAGTATGTATTAACTCCGTTGGATTTTAAGGTTGCCTCGCTCGGTGCGTCGTCCGGGGGAGGCGGTGATTCTTTTGACCCGTCTGCCTCGCAGACAATTACGGGTGCATGGGTTTTCCAGAGTACGCTCCAGCGGAAGACAGTAGCTAGTCCTGCGCTTACTGATGTAATGAACTCCGAGATGGTCAACACTGCGCTAAACAGCACAGTAAAACTTATCGGCAATCAGAGCATAGCTGGGACTAAGACCTTTACTGGTGGGATTACGATGGGCAATGAAGTGCCCCTAGTGATTGGTTCAGGTGATAACGCATTAAAACTTCATGGAGATGGGACCGGGGGGGGCTATGTCTTTGAGGGAGGCAACGCCACTCATATAGTTTTTTCTGTTAGCACCTCATTCCAAGACCCTGTGACTTATTTCGACAACGTGACGGTGACATCCGGCGCGGTGCTTGCGATAGGGACAGACCAGAATGCACTTGCTTTTCGGGCCGATACTACAGGGCGTACTATTGCAGGAGGAGGACCTAGTACTGTTTGGGAAATCAACGTTAACATGGAAATTGGCGCCCCTGTCACCTTCCGAGGCAACGCAGAATTCACGGCTGGCGCGACAAGAACAACCAAAGCGAATCCAGTAAATACTGATCTCCTGAATAAAGAGATGGGTGATGCAATGTATGCAAAACTCTCTCTTCTTACTTCGGCAGAATACACCGCACTCGCTACTAAAGATGCACGTACTGTGTACGTTACAACTGACACGTCCAAAGTGTTCATAGGAAGCGTGGCCGTAAACCCTTAGTTCCCCCCCCCCCGACCCGGAACTTCCAACAGAAGATGAAGAAATGGCAACTTTTTTAGATTATGTAAAGGCGCGAGGATTCGCAAACTCTAGCACTAACACTAGCTTTGTGATTAGTGATCTTCCTAAAGCTTCCAACATGAATATCAAGCTAACTCCTCGTAGGCAAACTTTCAATGAAGGGGCTAAGATACAAATCCCACAGGCGATTGTACAAAGATTGCAAATCGCAGTTACGCAAAGCGACGGCACTATCAAATACGAAGACCCTACTTTGGTTGGAACTAATCTTGAGATAACTCCTAAAGCAGGGATGAGTATTGAGATGACCTGTTTATGCAGTGCGTCATCAGCTACTGTGTGTACCTGTGTCGGATTTAATGACTATGACGTTATGGGCGATGCCTATTTCCTAAGCGCAATTGTTTAATTCAAAATATTTATTATGAAAAAGCTAGACCTTTCGAGGTTGAATGTCTTCTTGGACTTCATCCAGAACACGCACCAATATACGGAACTTGGCTGGGTGCATGAGGCCACAGACGTCATGTACAAAAAGGTATCGAAGCTGTTTGATACTTTCCGGGAATCATTTGCTGGGCTGACGGAGATGGAAGACGTTATCAAGACGGACATTCCTACACCTGATCCTGTGGCCGATTCCGTGGTGCGAAAGGTCTTGCGTGAAAAGATTGATGATATTTGTGACTATCTCTACGACGTTGCAGATGAAGAATCTTTCCTGATTTCTCAGGTGGATGAGATAAAAACTGTGCTTCTCCAGCAATATTATGTTGCGTTGAAGAAGTAAAAATGGTAAAAGGTTCTCGCCTTCGACGAGGAAGCATAGCGACATATGGGTAATTGTGGAACAGCGCTGGATATTCCGGCGCTGTTCTTCTTTTATCCTTTACAAAGAATATGAGCAGGTATATTAGGTTTTGTATGGAAAGTCTCACATACGAATTTGAGAATCTAGTTGAAGAGGTTGCTACGCAGACTGGTCTTGATTTGTCTGTTGAGTCTGACAAAGCGAAGGCCGAAGAGCTGGCGAACTGGATGATTGGCGACGGCTTCATGTCTATTACCCTGACGCATGCGGCTGTTAAGGCTTCTGATCGTGGAGTATCAAAGAAGCTGATCTATCTTATAGGTGGAATTATCGTTGCCGTAGCTGGCTATTTCATGGCTAGCGGGTGCGCCAATACTTCCCTTACTCTCTCCGGCGATCAGGGCGGCCAAATAAGCTACAGTGTCGATAAAGACGGCAATCTTATCATTAGTGGGAAGCCTCCCGTGGTGCAAGCCATGAAGAAATAGTTCTCGCCATGTGCAAGATATCAGAAGTTCCTGCCAGATTCCTTGAGCTTGCTAAAGCTTCCCCCATGTATGCTTGCCTGATTTTGTCTATGGCGATTTGTGGGGGCGCCTGCTGGTACATAGGCTACGTCATGAACAACTACAACGACCGCTTATGTAGCCTTATGTCCATGCAGACGCAGGCTCAAATTGATACGGCTAAAGCTATCCAACTTCTGACAGTACGTGTAGAACTTATTGAGAGGAAGATTCCCCGATGAAACAATTTCTCTATCTGTCCAGAATGGCCCTAGTATTAGGAGCTATCATTTCTATTATCATTGTTCTATGCGGTGATACTAATTCGGCGGCGACGGCTTTCATATGTACCCTTTTTTTAAGTTTCGCTATATATTTACAGGAAAGCTAACACCAACTGTTTCCATTTTGGAAACAGTTCAACGGCCGAGTAATCTTAGGAAGTTTTAATGAGTTCTCAGAATATATGAAAGACGACGGCATCCCTTGCTTGCTTATAATAACTACAAACGGGAAAAAGGAGTGCCATTATATTCCTTCTAAGAGACAAAGGTCTGCATTTAAGGCGCAACATTCTGAATGGCATCTTAACTCTACCTATCAAGAAGAAGATATCCTCCCTAAAGATATTATAAAAGACATCATAAAAAGGAATAGTTTATGAAAATAGCGCTTGATATTGGACACGCTCGCGGAACTGGAGCGCGTGGGAATGGATTTGAGGAGCATGCCATAGCCACTTCAATCGTGGACCACCTGTTTACTGAGTTGAAGGACAAAGGCCATGACGTCCATGTTATTGACTTCCCCGACATGAGCAATACGGGAGACCTTAATGCTACTATCCGTGCGGCTAATTCTGGCGGCTATGACTTCGGCATCAGTATCCATTGCGATTCCGCGCAGAAGAGAAGGAGAAAAGTAGATGAAGACAAGCTGATAGAGATTATCACTACTCCTGATCCCGCCCCACACGGTGCCCATGTGTGCTTTTTCCCAAGCTCTTCCCGGGGGCGCAAGCTCGCTCAATGCATTGCGGAATATCTGACTGACATTTTGCCGGGGAGAGCTGATGCTATTCAGGAGCGCTCTAATCTTGCAATCCTGAAAAAGACAAACCCAGTGTGGGTACTTTGCGAGTGCGGGTTCATTACTAATCCCGGAGATGCCGACGTAATGAAACACCACCCTGAGAGCATCGCCAATTCTATCGCTCTAGGAGTGGAAGATTACTGCAAAGGATGAGAGTCATCGCTGGTTGGTGTTATCCAGAGGAAGACGTTAGACTAATCACAATGGTTCATTCTAACGTTCTTATAAAAAACACTTGCGAAACATTCTTAAAGACTCTCAACCCTAGATATTTCAGGGCGAAATATTCCCGGTTGGGGTACGATGAGGAGGAGAATCGGAAGAAGTTCAAGACCTTTGCCGATAGCAATGTTGGAATGGTGGTTAGATTTCGCCTTACTGAAAAGGCTGATAGCGACTACAAGAAGACTATCGCTACCAACGGGAGAAGCCCTTTTGCCGTCAATGTCATGGACAAGATGAAGTATCAGTTCTTCGCAGAAGGCATTACAGATTACTATGTTTACTTTTGTGAGGACTGGCAGGGCCTTGTGAATGTTTATCCTCCCAAGCGGTTAGACTTCATAGATTTTGATCTAGGCCACATGAAGGACGAAGGGCACATGATGAGCATAGGAAATGGGATAGCATTCGGTAGGCTCATTGGAGAGATATTTAATGACTGTGCGCGTTTCTTAGATAAGGGGCACCTCGTCGATTCAAAAACATTTCCGTTGCCCTCTTCTCCCGAATATTAAGCCAGCTGTTACTATAAAAGAACATTCTCTTAGGTTTCCCGTTCTGGTTCGCCTTGTTCATCAGGAAAACTGCCCGGCAATACATTCGATAGTTTTTGCGCGAGGATTTCGCATACCTTATAAATTCTTTTTTGGATGATTTAACTCTTAAGGCAGAGACGGAAACAGGATTCCCGTCTGCCATGAGCCTGCAAATCACGAAGAATTTATCCTTATCTATCATAGGTTTTTGAACGTCAATGCAGATTTCATTTGCTCCTTGGTGTAGCGGTCAGGGTTGATAATGGAATCTCCTACCCGGGCCAGAGCATAGGCATCAGCTTCATCATTGTTTGATGCTTCAAAGCCCCACCTTTTTAGTATCTGTTGCATCATCATATCTTTTTGGGCTTTCCCTTTTCCCGTCACGAACTTCTTAAGCGCGGTAGGCGAGATAGTGATTGCTTGGACACCCATCTTGTGCAGAGCAAGCCTAGCGACTCCTCCCCACTCGATCAGCCCGAAAAGGTTCCTCCCATTCCTGCTAAATGCGTAATCCTCTATGACCACAAGGCAATTTGAACTGAACGGATAGATGATATTTTTCAGGTTGTTTTCCAATTCAGCTAGCCTGAGAAGTCCTTTCTGAGCTGATTTGATATGGGAGGTTGAGGCTCCCTGATCTTCCTGCCAGAACAGACAAACGCCTGTTCTGGTGAGGGAGAGATCAAGGCCTATAATAGTTTTGATCTGCTTGTTAAACATTACTTCATTTCCCATATGGCTTCTTTATGTTGAGCGAAGGAGAACGTTTTCCCGATGAAGATATTATTATGGTCATACACACTTACGTATGAAGTGATCTCATTTATCTTGATAGTGTAGCCTTTATGATTAACAAACGATTCTACTTCTCCTGACTGTAGAAGGCAAATGGCTTCTGCCGTAGAATATTTCTTTGTAGTATCAATGCTTCCCTTTGGTGGAGTTACCTTTCTCATTGAAGGCCTCCCCGGCTTTCGTTTTGGAGTATTCATAATTTTATCCATCTTCCTTTCAGATCGTTTAAGATTTTATCCCTAAGCCTGATTGCTTTTTCTTTGTCATCCGTTTTAAGATTGATTCGTCTGCGTTCTGATAAATCATCAATGGATTCAAACGTTAGAGATATCCAATATATACCTCTATTGTTGTATAAGTGGTGCATCTCATTGGTTGTTTTCCTGAATGTCCTTTTACTCAGTTTCCAAACTCTATTTGTTGTTATACTCATATTCTTTTCTTTATGCTTCTCCTGAGATTTGACCGCCGATAACAAGACAGAGCATTCCTGTTACAAGCAGAGCTATCCTAAATCTTTTTTTGTCTTTGAGAGATTCGTAAAATAACGTTCCAAATATCAGCATTAAATATCCTGCGGCTTTGGCCAATAACAGTATCTCCTCTTCATTCATTGCTTACTATGTTTATTGTTTGATCTTGTTTTGTTGTGGTGATGTATGGTCCGAAGATGTTGTTGAATATCTCCTTGCATTCTTTATGCGATACCTTCGCTGTCATGTTCTTCATTCTGTAAAACTCTTCATACAGTTTTGTAACGCTTATTTTTGTACAGTTATCTATAGTTGCTTCTGGCATGAAGCGTGAAGCTATCATTTTAGCTACAGACGGAGAGATTTGACGCATAGTTTTCCCATCCTTTAGGGCTAACCCCGGTATTTCTTCTCCTGATTGCAACATTTCTTTACACGCTTTGATGATAGATGATGCGGTCTTTATAGCCAAGCATGCGGTGTTGTATAATTCTCTTCGTTGTCGTGGGTCTTTGCTTTTAACAAGATCATAGACGTTTTGCCGCATAATGGAAACCTCTCCCGTTGCTTTTTGGCAAGCATCGCAGACTACAAAGCCTTGGCAGAAGTTGCAATATCTGTTAGCAACTGGCCCTTGATCCTTGGCCGTGCAGATACTAACAATCTCTTCTTCGGCTTGATCTAGGTGTGCCCGTGAGTAAGTGATGATGCTCGGCTCCCACGTCACCAATGGCTGAATAACGGCGCAGGATATGGTTTCTACGTCCTCGTCATACTCTCGCCTGATAAAGTCCCGGATAGCCACGGCAAGCCCTCTTAACTGCAAATTCTGGTTAGCTGTCTCATATTCATTCGGCCCTGTTTTGTAGTCTAGGATGAGGATATGTCCCTTAAGTTCTTCATCGCGCTTAGCAATAGCCAAGTCTGGTTTCCCCGAATAGATTTTCTTCCCGGCGCTCTCATAGAAAACTCTTTCTTCTTTGAGAAGCTCTTGCGTTCCTTCTTCTCCTGCCCATTCTTCAATCACACGTTGCGCTACGACTTGGCAGGAATTCGCTAGGTCTAGTTCCTGCTTGTTCAAGAGAATAGGTTCTCCAGCTAGATATGCGTGAATCCTAGTTCCTTTTTCAGCTATTTCTGTAACGACCTTCTTTTCTTCTTCCCTATCATATCTCAAGGAATGAGGGCATTTCTGGAGACGTGCGAGAGAAGAACAAGACGGCAACCCTAATCTTTCATCTTTCATGATTATCTTCTTATTGTTTGTAGTTCATCTCATATCCTCGTCGCCGTACTTCATGTAGTAGCCTACACTCAATTCTTTAGCTATGGCTATTGCTTTTTCTCTAACTCCGGCGATCTGAGATAAATTCAAACTATCTTCGCAACGTATGATAACAGGTGCTTCGTTATCATGCGTCATGATAAAAAAGACTATGGTCTTTGGCCCATCGGATTTTGCCGTTTCATCTTCAACAACTTCATATGGGTGGATAGCACCTGTAATTCCCATTAAGTTTTGCTCTCTTTTATTATAAATAGCCAATGCTTTTCTTCTGGTTAATTTCATAGTACATTCTCCTTTCCGTCCGCCACGTTTTGGGCAACGTTTTCGCTATTTGTTTTCAATGTGTTATCATCATTCGATGTCTTGTTTTGGGCAGGGTCGTCCTGAATTCCACAACCCACACCCACGGGTTTTGCTCCCATGTTTCAGGTCCGTTAATTTTATTGATAAGGGATTGATATGATTCTTTTGGATTTGAAGCCAAGTAATCGTTTTTCAAGTAGTCGAAATAAACCGTATAATCGTGTTCTTGCTTTTGCAATATGCCTTCAGATAGGCAGTCATCCCAAGAGATGTCCTGTAACCTCTCTACACGGATACCTGTTATCTCAAGCAGTATGCGGGAGGCCCAACGCGGCATGTGGATAGACGGGGTCCATATGTCAGGCTCTTTTTCGCAACCAACTTCTGTTGGGGAGTCGTCCGTGGCACAACAATCCCAAGTTGCACAGTGTTCTTGAATGTTGTTGTCAGCCCTATATCGGACAGTCCACCATCCGTCTTCTACGGTGTCAGTACCATCAATGCACCACTTCTTGAAAGATTCCCTCACCCATAAGCGATCTCCCAAATTTCCGTAGGGGCATTCTATGTCCAAGTCATTAATGGGCCCCCGATAAAATAATGCCATTGGTTTTTTAGCTACAACATTTCCTTCTAATTCAGGGGCGATCTCGTCATTGTATTCTTCCTTAGATACTAAGGAAACGCTATTATAACCATGCACATTGTTTTTCGATTTTACAATCCGGCGTGTTTGATTTTTCCTCCCCTCCAAAATGGCCCTAACCATAGGAGCGGACATGAGGATCGGTCTTTCTTTAATCATTGCTAGGTTCCTCCTTATTATTTTTATCCATCTTGTGATTTAGAGCGGCAGAAACCGCACGAATGAGTATCTACATAAATTATACCGTTATTCTCATAAGCGCTAAGCGCGTGTATTGCGTGCCCCGGTTTATCGCAAAATATATTATTTATATAGTTCATTTTCTTTCTTATTGTTTAGTTCATAGCAAAGCTCATTCGCCTTATATAGTGCTTCTATCCTATCTATTTCTTATTTCTTGGATGATTACTGCAATAGCAATTAAGAATAATGTTAGTGTGACTTTAAAAACCAATACTATGAAAGGGATTAAGACATGATTCCATTGCCAATCAATTACACCAAACCATTTTAATATAACTAATAGAATCCCAGAGGTTATTAATAATCCATTCATTGTTTTTTATCTCCTGTCTATTTTTAGTCAAAGGGAGTCCCCTCTTTCTCGTTGAATAGATCATTAGGATTTTCTACTACATCAGTATCGATGATTGAGGATTCTTCTTCCTTCTTCTTGAAAACAGGTTCGGAAGATTTTTTATTATCCTTCTGTTCTTCTTTCTTCTCCCCGAATTGGTCATCCACAGAACAAACACCCGTTCTCAGGGCATTGAATAAATTCCTCAAGAAGATCACATTGGTCTTAGTCCATTTGTCAGAAGCAACTCCTACCTTCTTTTCCAGCATCTCGATTGTCACGCCCATCTGCTCGAACTTCTCTTTAAGAGAGGCCATGCGTTCTTCCATGCTATTATGGTCTTTCTCCAAAGTCTTCTTGCATTGCTCAGCCGCCAGCTCCTTGACAAACTCAGGGATTACGCCAAAGATGCACGCCCTCATTCTCCGGGAAGCCATGTTCGCGCAGAGTTCATAAATATCCCGGTCCGATTTAAGAGCATAACCGCCTTCTTTATTATTTTTGGTTTCTCTCCAATGTGGGACGATAAAAGAAGCCTTTCTAATTATATTGTTTTCTTTATCAAAACAATAAGCTTCACAGCAAGAGCATGTAATTCCTTTATCGTTAACAGTTTCTCCTGTCTTTCTCCATCCCGCCTCGATGTTTCCATAAGCCGCCATGCAGGCATTTGCAAGATGAATTGTTTCTCCAGTGATTTTGGACGGTCCGCGATCATAGGAGAAGAACGCCTTTTCAGCCAAACTTTCATAGGAACACATTGTCCTAATCTTAGTTTCAACTTCTACTATGTTTCGCGGCATTTGTTTCGCAATGAAGATCGAACTCAATGTCTGCATTGCGTCCTTGTCTGACATTGCAATCGCCAGAGCTGACCCGGGATTCACCACGGCGGCCAGTGACAACGCATCATCGTCTTTTTTGTCTGTAGTCATATCAAATTTGTGTTGGTTCATTCACCTAAGTGATGCGATTATTATGCCATTTTTCATGCCACAGTCAATAGATTTTTGTTTTTTTTCACATGGCCTCCATGCTATAGTGCGCCCATGCCACAGAAGAAAGTTACAAAACTATATACAGATGAAGAGATTGAGAAGTTCCAGCTGATCGCACGGAAACAACCTGAAACAATGGGAATCTTTCTCCGCTTAGTAGGAATCATTCCCACTAAAAGCGTGATGCATAAGGCTAAATATCGTGCGGGCATTCTCTCAGTCAACAAGATGAATGAACTTCGCAAGCTCGCTCCGGTCTTATTCGGAGAAGATAAATCTCTATCAGAACCAATTCGTAATGCCTATTTCTTCCAGAAGTTGGCGCTTCATTCGTTGAAAGGGAACAGTATCCCATGCAAAGGAGACGACAATGGCATCACTTACTGTTATGATGAAGAACCGTTAATGTTCTAATCCCATGTCCGAACCAAAGAAAGCTTCCGACATCCTCGAAGAACTAGGGTTTGATTTTAATAACATACCCCTAGGAATTCCCGTTGTAGATCACCTTAGCCCGGAATACATCGAGCAGGAAAGGAAATTCCAGCAGGAGAAGGAACGAGAAATCTTTTTAGCTGATCTCCAGCTTGCCAAGATTCCTCTCAAGCATTTCAACCTGCTCAAAGAAATGACCGTCAAAACCATGCCCGATCTCTATTCACGCATTAGGAAAGAGATGACAGGAGAGTCCCTCCTCATTTGCGGGCCTAACAAGCCCAAGACTCTATCAGCATGCGCATGGCTTGCACACAGATACAAGAAAGGGGATTCCATTTTCTATATTAAGGCCTTTGACCTGTTGAAAGAAGCAACTGACTTTTCCAAACGGAATAAATCAGCAATTCTGAGAAGAGCGTTCAAAGCAAAAGCCCTCGTAATTGATAACCTACAAAACGTTAACTTGCACGATATCAACATTTCAAATCTTTCGCATCTATTATCAGAAAGAAATGACAACGGGCAAAGAACCATAGCAATTTCAACCACATTCCCCGAAACATCAATCCTAATAAAATCCATTGCAGAATCAATGGACCGCTTAATTACCGCATAATAAATCCCCCCGGCAGAAAAACCACAAACTGCCGGGGGGATTTTTTTGCCTATATGCTATCCGCCAGAAATTATTTCTCGAAGTCCTTCATCACTTCGCGCTGGGCCTTTTCCATTTGACGCGCGAACAGCCCCTTTTCTCCGGTCTTTAGATAAGCCCTCAAAGACAGATAGGGCACCACAACTCCTATCTCCTTATCGAAAAGCTCATTAGTCTCTATCTCCGACAATCTCACCAATCCTGTCCTCTCATCAATGTCCTTCCTAGCCCGCCGAAAATAGTTGGCCGCTCCCGGAGCATCCACTGCTCTCACACTCACCAAACGAACCCCAGCTACGCAAGAATCATTCAGCTCTCCGTTAACATCGTCGCGAAGGCCTCTCATCACCTCCAGAAGCGTTTCCAAGTCTTCCTTGGTACCAAAGTCCTCCAAAGCGTCGCTAGGGCCTTCTGGAGCCTTCTCACGGCTTTCTTCGGACTTGCTCAAATCAACTACATTACTATCCTTGAAAGTGTATGCAAAAGAATCAATGGCAAACTCCATTCCTCTCAGGGCGTCGCAATTATAGGAGATAGTGATTGTAAGATCGCTGTCCATTCCTGACCTCTCAATATATTCCTCAGCTCCCTCAAGCGAACCTGAATATGTAAAATAATAAATCCCACGACTCCTGCCAATAGGGTTAATAATGTCGTGCATATAAACATACGAACCAACATCAAACTCTTTTTCAAGGTCCAACAACGACAATTCATCAGCAGAATAGTTCTTAGAAAACTTAATATCTCTAAACGCCTGACCATATTCCTCGCTAATGTGGAACTCTAGGCCAAGACCTCTTTTCTTAGCATCGATAGCATGTTCTTTTACCCGGTTAATCATATCCTCTAATGCACGAACATCAGGATAACTAGCAAGCGCCTCTTCTTTATAAAAGTCTTCCAACTTATCTTCATATTTTATAAGGACAAAAACCCTATAAGTTACTTTATTATTATTTCTTCTTTGCATCGTTCTTTTTTTATCCATTGTTATTGTTTCCTTTCTTTCTTTTCTTTTTTCTAATTACAAGCATCTTTAAAACAATGCTCTTCATCAAAAAACCATAAGCCTTGCAAGCGGTAATCAGAAAATGAATAATCCGCTACAATCCTATTCTCCTTCTCAATCCGGTCACTATAAAAAACCCATACATACTGCATCCCATAAATCAACGGGTTAGTCCCATTAGCAACATACGTTAAAAAGCAGTAGCTCATATCTTCCACCAAAACACCACACCGACTAATACCCCTCGACAAATCAAAACAATCCCCACACCCCCATTTGAAACATGTCGCACCCATACTCCTCCTATGCCCTCCCTCAACCAAGCTAACACCCAAAAGAACATCATCCCCACTAGCGCACATCCCCTTTAAATGACCATAAACCCTATTTAACGCCACAACTTCCCCCCCAACCGGGAATTGGGATTCAAAACAGTTATCAAAGTTTACAAATGCGCTCAGTTCATATTTCTTCATTTCTAGCTCTCCTTTGTTTTCTTTCAACTATAACGTTTTTCCCTAAGCCGTCAACTCCAAAATCAAACATGGCGCCGTTTCATCCAATTTCCCCTCCTCAAACCAACCAAACAGCCCATTTATCAAACCCTTAACTAAGAGCGCCGCCTCTACTCCTCCAAGCCAACTAACAATTCATCAAATCCCTCCAACAAAACCCATCGTTCCCATACCAAAAGACCAAAATAACCTACTGTCATGCAGGTCATTCCCAACCAAAAACTCCAAACCATACTCCTCCCTTTTCTGCCCTCATCCAACCTCTCTTACCTCCTCTCTCCTCCAATTCTTCGACCTCTCCCTCTCCTCTACTTCCACGACCCTCTTACTCTCTCCAACCTCCACCAAAAATCGGTATTATTCCTATTCCCCTACGCTATCCCCTATTCCCATTTAATTTCGCCGCCCTCTATCCTCAAATCCAAACCTCGGTAAGATAATACTGATTTTTTCCTTCTTGACTCTTCTTCTCATTTCCCCTATATTGCCTCACATTAGTTCCTACTCCTCGACCGGGACCAGTTCGGGGGACTCCAGACCCCCCCC
>ULQP01037671.1_pt1 | contig 23377 bp, 35 predicted proteins | sample 1954571 | NCBI WGS metagenome assembly ULQP01 (sample SAMEA4835657, study PRJEB28245) | human gut metagenome | biome: gut microbiome; material: fecal sample | place: Denmark | collected 2008 | reverse complement strand
GTAATCGGATTTTATTTATCATATTTCACTATGATGAATCCAACAAGCAAGCTTAATTTATTTGCATCATTATTTCCAATATCATCACCATTTTGCATGCCATTTAGAATTATGATGGGACTCGCAAGTCCTACAGATGTAATAATTTCAATTGCAATTTTAGTTGTTACAATAATTGTTATTGCTAAAGTTGCCATAAAGATATATTCAAATGCAATACTGAACTATGGTACAAAGATGAACATTAAAGATATTATAAAAATGTATAAAGAAAAACAAAGCTAGTACAATATTACTTAGGACTACTTGAAATACAGTAGTCTTTTTTGTATAATTATAACAATAAATAGTAAGTTGTCGCTGACCTTAATTAGCAAATAGTTCACTATTTTTGATGTAATATACAAAATTTTTTTGGAAATTTTGTAACGAAATGAAATTTCATACGTCATATATGCAAAGGAGGATAAAAGTTATGCAGGATATGGAAAAAATATACGAAGAATATTTTGAAACAGTAAACAAATACTTATTCTGTTTAACTCATAATAATGATATTTCTGAAGAACTTACCCAAGAAACTTTTTATAAAGCAGTAAAGAAAATTGATACATATAAGGGCGAATGTAAGATGTCAGTATGGTTATGTCAAATCGCTAAAAACCTTTGGTATGACCAATGTAGAAAGAATAAAAAGTTTGTAGATACAAAAGAAGTAGATTTATTAAATGTACAAGCATTAAATACATTAGAAGAACAAGTTATTTCAAATGATGAAAAAATTTCATTATATAAAAAAATGCAGTATTTAGATGAGAAAACAAGAGAAGTAATGTATTTAAGGATAACAGGAGAACTTAGTTTTAAAGAAATAGGAATTTGTAAAATTGTCCAAGATTTATTACCAAATTACATTGAAAATTTAACAAATGAAGAAACCAATCGTTTTATTGAGGAACATTTAAAAGAGTGTCCTGAATGTCAAAAAGTATTAGAAAATATGCAAAAAGAAATTAAAGTAAGTACTACAAAAAGAGATGACAGAGAGGTAAAATATATTAAAAAATATAATAAGAAATTAAAAATTTTAAAATATGCATTATTAATTATAATATTAATATATGTAATAGCTGTAGGAAGAAGAACAATTATAATGTCTTCACTTTCTGGAAAGGCAACTGAAAACCAAATAAACGATAATTATTATGTGAGATTATATTCATACCGAGGAGATACTTTAACTATAACAGAAAGTTATAATAAAGGAGAAGATTACTTGACTACACTTACTAGAGTTGTTAATGGAAGTAACATTCAAAAAATAACTTATTATAAAAAAGGCGAAGAACAATTATTTATAATAGAGTCAGATGGAAAGAAAAATATACTAAATTCAGAAACAATGTTAGGTGGACATATATTGCCTGTAACTTATGTATCAAATGGAATACTAGCAAATCTCCAATATGCCTTAATAACAGGAATTGATTCTACTTATTGTAATGGAAAAGAGTGTTATGTTATTAAAGGAAACAGTTATGAAAGGTATATAGATAAAGAAACAGGATTGGCAGTTAGAAATATAGAAAAATCAAATAAAGAAATAACAAGAAAAAATGATGCAGTAGTTGATTATGAATATAAATTTAATATTGTAAAAGATAGCGATATTGTAAAACCAGATACAACAGGTTATATAGTAAATGAATAATAGCCAAAGAAGAATAGAAATAAAAATCTATTCTTCTTTTAATTACAAAGAAAGGAGAAAATGTAAGTGAAAGAGTTATTTATCAAAGAAGTAACTACTAAAATGGCAGACTTCTTAGATGATAACCAAAGAATAAGATTAAGAGAAATACTTACAGAAATATGTTTAAATTATCAAATTGAAATAATAGAACAAACTAAAAGGCAAGAAACTCAAAAGAATAATACAGATATTTTAGATAGATTTATAGCATCTAAGGAAATTGAAGGGTGCTCAACAAGAACTTTAAATTACTACAGAGATAATATAAATAAAATGCTTGATACTGTAAATCTTCCAATAAATGAAATTACTACTGAAATATTAAGAAACTATTTATCAGATTATAAAAGTAATTCAAATGCAGGTATGGTAACAATAGACAATATAAGAAGAACATTATCAAGTTTCTTTGCTTGGTTGGAAAACGAAGATTATATTGTAAAAAGTCCAGTTAGAAGGATTCATAAAGTAAAAACAACTAGAAGAGTTAAAGAAACACTAACAGATGAAAATCTAGAAAAATTGAGAGATACTTGCTCAAATGTAAGAGATTTAGCAATATTAGAACTATTAATTTCAACAGGTATGCGAGTAGGAGAACTTACAAGATTAAATATATCAGATATGAATTTTCAAGAAAGAAGCTGTATCGTTTTGGGTAAAGGAAACAGTGAAAGAGAAGTTTATTTTAGTGCAAAGAGCAAAATGTATATAGAAAAATGTTTGGAAACTAGAACAGATGATAATGAAGCATTATTTGTATCTTTAATAAAACCATATAACAGATTAGGAATATCAGGAATTGAGATTGCTATTAGAAATCTAGGAAAAAAAGCAAATATAAATAAAGTACATCCACATAAATTTAGAAGAACAATGGCGACTATGGCTATTGATAAAGGGATGCCAATAGAACAAGTACAGAAGTTATTAGGTCATATAAAAATAGGATATAACGATGGAATACGCAATGGTAAATCAAAATAATGTAAAAAATTCACACAGAAAATACATTACATAATTATTATAGTGAATTCAATATCTGAAATTGTGGACAAATGGTATAAAATGCAATATAATGGTAGCGATAATAAAGAAAGGAGTTCGATGTGTATGCTAGTAATTTTAGAAGGACTAGATAACACAGGAAAAACTACTATTGCAAAAATGTTAATGCAATATTATAAGATACAAGGGAAAAATGCAATTTTGGCTAAAGAATTAAGTACACCAGTTGGAGAACAAATAAAGCAATTATCTAGGGAAGGAAAACTAACACCAGAGCTAAAATCATATTTGTTTCCAGCGGATAGAAGATTGCTACTAGATGGACTTGGAGAGATAAAGAAAGATGACATTGTTATTTTTGATAGGTATGTGCCTTCTGCTATTGCATATAGAATGGCAGATGGAATTGATAAGGAATGGGTTCAAGGAATTAACAAGAACTTTCCTAGATATGATTTAGGCTTTTATATAGACATAACTCCTGAAGAGTCTATTAGAAGAAATACAGATCAAAAATTCAACATAAGATATTCATATGAGCACTTAGATAGAGTGAGAAAAGCCTACAAAAGCATATTAGATGAATATTCACTTGAGCAAATTGATGGTAGTCAAAGCATTAACGATATTTTTAAACACATTGCTAGGAGAGTAAATAACAAAATGAAAGAAAAAGAAGATATAGAGAGGTAATGAAAATGATAGATTTAGGAAAAATTCAAAAAGAAATATATCAAAATAAAGTAGATAAAGGATTTAATGTTACAGATATTAATAAAGAATTTTGTTTAACATATGGTGAAGTATCTGAGGCATATGAAGCATGGAGAAAAAAGAAAGATGACTTAGGAGAAGAACTTGCTGATGTTGCAATTTATTTGTTAGGATTATCTGAAATTTTAAAGATTGATTTAGAAGATGAAATACTAAAAAAAGTTTATAAGAACTCAAAAAGAGAATATAAAATTATCAATGGGATAAATACGAGAGTAAAAGAATATGAAAAAAAATAATATATATTTAGCTACAAAATTATTTAGTTTTTATGATAGATATGCATCAACAAATATGTATGATGCTGTTTTAAAAAGTAAAAAATATGAAAATGCAAATATTTATCTACCATTTAGAGATAGTAATATGAAAGTAAGTAATATAGGAAATGTTTCTAAAAATATTTTCGATGCAGATATAAATTCGTTAAAAAATACAGATGTATTTATTTGTAGAATTGATGGATTATCATTTGATGCAGGAATTGGTTTTGAGCTAGGTTACTGTCTAGCAAAAGAAAGTTTATTATATGTATTTAGTACAGATTTTGTTAGAACAAAAATTTTTGAGCGCAAATTTACAATTACTAATATTGTCGATAAAATAGCTAATTCATTTTATTATGAATATAAAGATAATGAAACTTTAAGTTACGAAGATAATTTGAAAGAAAATATTAATGAATTTACAAAATTTGTAACAGATAAGACTGATAAATATGATTTTAAATTTAAAAATAAACACATAAGTAATAAAAAATATGATGTTTTTATAGATTTGTGTGGACAAAAATATCAATGGAATGAAATTCTATTAAACTCAATTGTAGCAGAATTAGAAAAGAATGATATTACTTATTGGATAAGTGATAGATATAAAACTGATTATGATTTTGAAAAAGATATTTCGGCTTTAGATAATTGCAGAATTTATTTAACATGTTTTGATGAAAACGAACCAGACTTTGATTCATGTATTTTACAAGGATATGCTTATCATAAAAATAAATATATAATTGGTTATGAATCCAATAACATTATATATTTTGTAGAAGGTGGACAAACTATGGGAGTTAATTTAATGGTTGAACAATCATGTAACGTAATATTAAAATCATATACAGGAATTATTAATAAAATAATGGAGTTAAAAAATGAAAAAGAAAAGTAATCTAGATATATTAATGATAATGTTTGGTTTCACATTTTTCTCTGGTAGTATGCTTATAGGACAAAAATTATCATCTGGTGTAAAATTTTCAGATTTTCTGGTTTGTATATTAATTGGTTGAACTATATTAGGTATATTTGGAGGAATACTGGGATATATTGGGTCAAAAACTGGTAATAATATGAAAGAATTATCCCATAAGTCATTTGGAAAAAAGGTTCATACTTATCATCATTACTTGTAGGGATAACTCAAATTGGTTGGTACGGTGTAGGAATATCAATGTTTGCAGTACCTGTTGCAAATCTGATTTTTCCTAATAAGATATTTGCTTTATATTCATTAATAATTTTATTTGGTGTATTTATGACTATATCGACTTATATTGGTATAGATTCAATTACGAAGGTGAGCTATTTAGCGGTAATTGTTATTTTATTATTTGGTTTTATATCCATAATTTATGCATTTAATAGACAACCAATAGATATATTAAGCGCTTTTGGAAATGGAGATAAAATTAGTATACTAATTGGATTGCAAATGGTAATTGGATCATATATCAGTGGAGCCATTACAACTCCAAATTTTTCCAAGTATGGAGAAAATCCTAAATTTATTGCCATAATATGTTTTTGTGCATTTTTATTAGGAAATGGATTAATGATTATATTCGGCGCATCAAGTAATATTTTGGTGGGTGGAAGCGATATTTTTAATATATTTACATATTTTGGATTTGAAGCTATAGGTGTAATTGTTTTGGGATTAAATATATGGTCATCATGCGATAATGGATTATATTCTGCCGGACTAGAGTTTGAAAACATACTAAAAATTGACCATAAGAAAATTATATTATTTGCTGGATTATCAAGTACAATATTTTCATATTACTTATATAATAATTTTATAGATTTTTTATCGATTATGAATTATACACTTCCACCTATTGGAGTTGTATTAATTATAAATTATATTTCAAAGAAAGATTATTCTAGTAAAAATATAAATCTTATAAATTGTATAGCTGTTATTATAGGTGGAATATCAGCTTACTTTTTTAAATTTGGAATATCTTCAATAAATGCAATTATAGTTACAAGTTTGATAACGATAGTTGGAAATTATATTAATAATAAAATAATGAGAAATAAAGGTGGTAGTAGTTATGAAAATAAGTGAATTAAACGCGGAATATGATAAATTACAATTACAGTATGGAGCAAAGGAGTTAACATCTATATATAATGGAGGATGCACTAATAATCCAGATTTTTGTTTTGTTTTTATGAATCCTACTGGAAAAAATATTGCATCAGATCCAAATTGGAAAGGGAGAAGATCTCCTTGGATTGGAACTAAGAATATATGGAAATTGTTTTATAGAATAGGATTACTTGATGAAGAAATATATAGTGATATTATGTCAAAAAAGCCACAAGAGTGGGATGAAAAATTTGCAGATTTAGTATATGCTGATGTAGAAAAACACAAATATTTTATAACAAATTTAGGAAAATGTACACAGGTAGATGCTAGAGTATTGCCAAATTCGGTTTATAGTCAATATTTAGATTTATTATGCAAAGAAATAGAAATAATTAATCCTAAGACAATTATAACACTTGGAAATCAAGTAAGTTCTATTGTGTTGGATAAAAATATATCAGTATCTCAATGTAGAAAACAAAACTTTTTAAAGAATATAGCTGGTATGGAATATAAAGTATACCCAGTTTATTATCCTATTGGAAATGGAATGATGAATATAGACAAAGCAATTGAAGACTTGAATTTTATTATAAAAACAAATACAAAAAGTCAAAAAGACATTGAAGATTTTGAAAGGTAACCTCACCGACAACTTACAATTTATGAAGGAATAAATATTATTATGACTAAAAATAGATTTTTTAATACTGATGATTGTAAAATTAAAATTTATATGATAAAATTTTAGTGATAATATTATAAATAATAATGGGAATATATGAAAAATAAAAAAGGGACTGATATAAAATGAAAATATTAATGGCTATATAAATTCAATTTGCTTAAATAAAATTGAAATCGGAAGAATAGATGGTAAAGATATTAGTAATGAATTTATAAAATCTATATTTAAAGAAACAAAAATAAAAATGATTATAGAAAATAAAATGAATGATTATCTTAAATCACATGCATGTGCAGTTCTTCCACTAGTATTTGCTTGCTATAAAGTAAATGGTAATTTGAAGCTACTAAAAAGAGATAAGAAATACTCTTTATTAATTATGGATGCGATTATTGAAGGTTATGATGTCCTAAAAAAATTAGGATACGAAATACTTCCTAAAGGCGAATATGAAGACTGTGTTAATAAAAAGAATTTATGTGCATTTATTTATAGATTTATGTTTTCTAATTTTATAGGAAAAATAGCTATATCAGACCATGCAATGAGTGCAAAAGAAGAATTTATACTTTTGGAAAGTGAATTTGAAAAACTAAAGGAAAAATCAGGCATTGAAACTAAAGCATATGATAAGCTAAAGTTAGCATTGTTAAACTTTTTTGAGCTGATGCATTAAAGAGAATAAAAAAGATAAAAAGGGGGAATGATTTATGAATAAAAAAAGGATGATCATAATAACTATAATATTGATTTTGGCTGGTATTTTAGGATTATGGATTAGTGGAATAATGCCAAAACAAATTGCAAGAATATCTGCTACAAATTATTTAAAGAAAAATTTTCCCAAAATACAATTAGAATATGTAAATATAGAGTGGAGCTCTACCTTTGGAGGGTATATAATTACATTTAAAGATGAAAATGGTGAAACATATGGTTTTATAATGAATAATAGGTATTTTCCTGTAAGTTTAGGACAAGGGCTGTTTGGATTTGAGGAAAATTATAAAGAAAAATATGATGATAAGAATAATAATATGGAAGCAACATTAAAAGCAGTGATTGTAAGAGCAGATGAAAATCATTTATTAGTTATGGGAGTATCTAATGGAGCGGAACTATATAGTATAGGATTAAAAGATTTCACAGATAGTACATATAAAAAAGGACAAGAAATTTTAGTATATTTTGACGGAAATGTTATGGAATCCTATCCTGCACAGCTCGGAAATATTGGTAAAATTGAAATTGTAAAAGACAAGAGTGATATACAAATACCTGATAATATAATAAGATTTTGCTATAACAGTAAAGATAAAGTAAATGTTACAGTAACTGACCTAACCAATAGTGGTATAACATTAACTATAACAGACACAAATGAATTACAATATAATTACTCTCATAGTTATACAATCAACAAAAAAGTAAAGAATGAAAACTATACTGGTGTTGGTCAGAAAGTTGGCGAAGATACAGGAAATTCAATAGCGGGTTTCACACGGTACAGGAACTCCATATATTTGGGAAGAAGTAAATAGAATATCTAATATTTCAAGTGAAAGTACAGAAGAAACTTTAACATATAATTTGCCAAATACAACTAAAAAAGATCAGTTAGTAATCGGAAGAAAGTTTAATTGGAGTAAATTATATGGAAAACTAGATGAACGGAGAATATGAATTCATTTTATCAGATGAAAACTCGCTTACTATAAGAGTAATGTTTACAATAGATGCGGATGGAAATTTAGTATATGATAAACCAACTTTTTAAAGGTAAAAAATTGATTTTCACCACAAAATATCAAATAATGATAAAATGAGGCGATAATAAGATATTGACTAATGATATAATAAAAGTTATAAATAGTTGCAATTTCAAAGATCTAAATTGCAACTATTTTGCCATTTTTTAACCAAATTTTAACCTTTCTTTAATTAAAAATTAATTAACAAGAATTAAAATAGCAATATAAAAGAAAGGAGTTATAAAAATGAAAGAAATTTTTAAAAATGCAATGCAAGGTTTTTCAATGGCATTAGCAGATAGTGTGCCAGGCGTATCAGGAGGAACAGTTGCCTTTGTGCTAGGCTTTTATGATAAATTCATAAATTCTATAAACACATTAATCAGTAGAAAAGAAGATAAAAAAGAAGCAATTAAATTTTTAATTAAATTAGGAATTGGCTGGGTTATAGGAATGGCAATAGCTTCACTTGTACTATCAAATTTGTTTGAAACACACATATATCAAGTAAGTTCACTATTTATTGGATTTACAATATTTGCAATTCCACTAATTATTAAAGCTGAAAAAGAGAATGTAAAAGGAAAATACAAAAATTTAATATTTACAATAATAGGAATAGCTGTGGTGTCAGCAATAACATATTTTAATCCGCAAGCCGTAAGTGGAGCAAATATAGATATTGCAAATTTTAACTTAGGATTAGCTTTATATGTATTTGTAGCTGGAATGATAGCAATTTCGGCGATGAATTTGCTAAAAGAAAATTAGAGAGCAAGGAGTAGAAGTTTTGACTGAAATAAAGTATAATATGTACAACAATTGAAGCATAATTACAATCTTATTTGAATTTAATTATGTTTCAACTAAAATAAGCAAATAAGAAGGAAATTGGTAAGATATGACGAAAATATTAATTATAGAAGATGAAAAACAAATGGCTGATTTTATAAGTCATGAACTAAATCATGAGGGATATGAAGTAGATATTTGCTATGATGGAGAGCAAGGATATGAAAAAGCTATTGAATCAAATTATGATGTTATACTTTTAGATGTTATGCTTCCTAAAATAAGAAGAAAATCACAAACAGAAGGTGGAAACAAAATAATTCAAGTTGCAGACTTAAAATTTAGACTTAGAGAAAAAACAAGTATCAAGAAATAATAAAAATATAGAATTAACTAAAAAAGAATATGACCTTTTAGAATATCTTATGAAGAATAATGGAATCGTAGTGAGAGAATTTGGATATGTCATACAAGAATAAGTTAACCGAAATGAAAGACAAATATTTTGACAAAAATAGTTTAACAACGAAATTTAGTTTATATTATGGAATAATATTAATTGCAATTTTAGAAATAGCACTTGGTATGGGAGTATTAGGTGTGTTATTCTACTTAAAAAAAGGAATAAATGATGCAGAGCAAGAAATAAGCATGAAAAGATATACATAAATATAAAAGATGATGGAATTGGAATATCAAAAGACGAACAAGAAAATATATTTGATAGATTCTATAGAGTTGATAAGTCTAGAAATAAAGAAACTGGCGGAGTAGGACTTGGACTAGCTATTGCAAAATCAATAGCAAATATAAACAGTGCAGAAATTAAATTAGAAAGCAAATTAGGAGAAGGTTCAAAGTTTATAATAATATTTAATGAAAGTATGAAGGAAAAACAAAAATGAAAGAAAAAGTAAAAGAATTTATTGTAAAAAATTTAAAATGGATTATATTATTTCTTTGCTTAGTGGGATTTTTAGCCCTAGCAGAAGATGTATTTCATAAAGAAATAATGAACGGAGATATAATAGGATATAAATTAATATCAACATTTTTAATATCAGACTTTGCAACACCAATAGCGAAGTTTATTACTAATTTTGGAGGTGCAATATTTCTAATAGCATTAACCGTTGTCTTATTTATACTAATAAAAAACAGAAAAATAGGATTATCAATATTTTCTAACTTAGTGATAATCACTGTACTAAATCAATTATTGAAAAACATATTGCAAAGACCAAGACCAACAGAATTTAGAATAATTGAAGAAACTGGATATAGCTTTCCATCAGGACATTCTATGACAAGTATGGCTTTTTATGGCTATCTGATATATTTAATTTATAAATATGTAAAGAACAAATATGTAAAATGGATTTCTATTGTATTACTAGGTATTTTAATATGTTCTATTGGAATAAGCAGAATTTACCTAGGCGTGCATTATACAAGCGATGTATTAGGTGGCTTTTTAATATCAGTGTCATATTTAGTTATATACATAAGTGCGGTTAATAAGTTTTTAATTGAAAAATAGACAAGGGAACTACTTGAAAAATAGTAGTTCTTTTTAGTATAATCATAACGAAAAATGTCATTTTATAGAGGAGAAAAACAATGACTTACAAATATGTGTATGAAACTCCAGGAAACCTTTCGAATATGATTATGAATAGTGATGGAGAATATTTAACAGGTTTATGGTTTGAAAATTCGCGAGATTCTTCCAAACACATAATAGACTGCGAAGAAAAAAATTTAGAAGTATTTACAGAAACAAAAAAATGGTTAGACACTTACTTTAGTGGTAAAAATCCTAATTTTACACCAAAATACAAAATAGAAAAATTAACACCATTTAGAAAAGAGGTGATTGATATAATGAACTCTATCGAATATGGAAATGTTGTAACATATAATGACATATCTAAAATAATTGCTGAAAAAAGAGGCATGAAAAAAATGTCTTCACAAGCTGTTGGAGGAGCTGTAGGATGGAACCCTATTTGCATTATTATCCCTTGTCATAGAGTAGTTGGAACAAGTGGAAGCCTAACAGGTTATGGTGGAGGAATAAATAACAAAATAGAATTATTAAAGTTAGAAGGAAACGATATGAGTAAGTATTTTATTCCAAAGAGAGGAACGGCATTATGATAAGATGTAAATGGTGCAATTTAAAAAATCAAAAATATTTAGAATATCATGATAAAGAATGGGGAATACCTTCGTATGATGATAAATATTTATACGAAATGCTAATTTTAGAATCTTTTCAAGCAGGCTTATCTTGGGAATGTGTTTTAAATAAAAGGGAGGATTTTAGAAAAGCATTTGATAATTTTGAAATAGATAGAATATGTACTTATGATGACAAAAAAATAAAAGAATTGCTAAAAAATGAAAACATTATAAGGAATAAACTAAAAATAAATGCAGCTATCAATAATAGCAAGATATTTAGACAAATCCAAAAAGAATATAAAACATTTTCTAATTATATATGGAGTTTTACAGACAACAAAATAATTTATGAGACAAACAAAACAAGTTCTAAGTTATCAGATAAAATTTCAAAAGACTTACAAAGAAGAGGAATGAAGTTTGTTGGAACAACAATTATATATTCTTATTTGCAGGCAATAGGTGTAATTCATTCGCACGAAGAAGAATGCTTTATGTATAAAAGCGGAAAGAAAAAATGAAATCATATTATTTGAAAACCAAGGAGTAAAATTAGAAGTAAACTTAAAAGATGAAACAGTATGGTTAACACAAGCTCAAATGGCTGAGCTGTTTGGAAAAGCTAAGTCGACAATAAATGAACATATTAAAAATATATATGCTCAGGAAGAGTTAAAAGAAAGTGAAACCATGACTAAATTCGGAATTTCCGAATTTGCTGACAAACCTACGAATTATTATAATTTAGACATGATTATTTCAGTAGGATATAGAGTAAACAGTAAATTGCATTAATATAATACATCAACTTAGGTTCAATGCAGAAAGTTCAATATTTGCAGTAGAAAGAGATAAAGGCCTTGAGTCAATTATAGGAAACATTTATCAAAGTTTTAGTGGACAAGATATTTATAATAGTGTTGAAGAAAAAGGAGCAAATTTCTTATATTTAATAGTAAAGAATCACGTATTTGTTGATGGGAACAAAAGAATTGCTGCTACATTATTTATATATTTCTTAAATTTTTATGGGATTTTATATAAAAACGGAAAACAGGTGATTGACAATAATACATTAACTGCACTTACTTTATTAATCGCTGAATCAAACCCAAAAGAAAAAGAAGTTATCATAGATTTAGTAATGAATTTTCTGAAAAGTGATTAAAGAGGAGGAAAAATAATGAGAAAAGAAAAACAACAGACAATTTAGAGTTAAGAAAAGCATTTACAGTGGGCTTTGCAACAAAGAAAACTGAAGAGATATCTGATTACTTTGGAGTAGTATCAGGAAATCAAGAAGATAAGGTATCAAAAGCAGGAGTTCATGTAACGAAATGATGTAGTAAAAGATGAGAATATTCAAAAACCCGATATATCTGATTGCAGAATACGTGAGGAAAATTAATTTTTTGACTAAAAGATAACAACATGTTATAATATTAAAGACGTGTAATAATAATTTTGAGGAGGAAAGTATATGCTATACATGTCAACGAAAAAACTAGAAGAAAGGTTACAGTTCTATCGGGATTCGATAATAAAAACAGAGAGAATCATGACGGAACTCAAACGTCAGCGAAAGGAATTGGAAAATTTTATTCGTCAGAATAGAATTGATTCCAAATTTCTAATGGAGATGTGGAGTGAACTAACAAATGAAATCTCTGCATATGAAAAGCGCAGAGAAATCCAAGAGAGTCTTAGAGAGAATCGCAGGGACTTTATAAGGCTTATTTGTAAAAGTAGGGCATTAAAAGACTTGCAGAACCGAATGAGACAATCTCATGCTAGTTTTATAAAAGAGTTTTATAATACAAAAATGTATTATAAAACTTTAAAAGTTAAAAAGTAGCTTCCTCAAGATATCTACCTAGCATAATTGTTAGGTAGATATTAATTTTATGTTGATAAAATTATGTAGTTATGATAAAGTATAACATAGTAAAGAGGTGATTTTGTGATTGATTTGGAAGAAAATGTCAAAAAAATTAATACTTTAAAAGAAAAATTACAAGAAATAGGTGATTCACTTTGACATTAATTTATTGGAAAAAGAGCTTAAAGAATTAGAAGAAAAAACCTTGGAAAATAACTTCTGGGATGACTCTGCGAAATCTAGTAAAGTTCTGAAGAAAATAAATTTTATAAAGTCAAAAGTAGAAGATTACAAGAAGATAAAAATAGAATTAGAGGATTTAGTAGATTATAATAATTTATTGATAGAAGACGAGTATTCTGATGATGAAGCTATTGAGATCTTAAAAATGACAACTAAAATAGAAAAGAAAGTAAAAAAACTAGAAATAAATACTCTATTATCTGGAAAATTTGATTCTAATAATGCCATTGTTACATTACATCCTGGAGCTGGCGGAACTGAAGCACAGGATTGGGTACAGATGCTATATAGAATGTATTTAAGATGGGCAAATCAAAACGGTTATGATATAAAGGAATTGGATAGACTAGATGGGGAAGAAGCAGGAATAAAAAGTGTGACATTTCTAGTAATTGGAGAATATGCATACGGGTATTTAAAAGGTGAAATGGGGGTACATAGACTAGTAAGGATATCTCCATTTGATGCTGGAGGAAGAAGACATACATCATTTGCTTCTGTAGAAGTATTGCCAGAAATAACAGAAGACATAGAAATAGATATTAATCCAGAAGACCTACGCATTGATACTTATCGTGCTTCAGGCGCTGGAGGGCAACATATAAACAAAACTTCATCTGCTGTAAGAATAACACATTTACCAACAAATATAGTAGTAGCTTGCCAATCTGAGCGTTCTCAAATTCAAAATAGAGAAACAGCAATGAAAATGTTAAAATCAAAATTATTAGATTTAAAAGAAAAAGAACATAAAGATAAAATAGAAGATTTAAAGGGTTCTCAGATGGATATAGCATGGGGAAGCCAAATTCGATCATATGTTTTTTGCCCATATACTCTTGTAAAAGACCATAGAACTGGGTATGAAACAGGCAATGTTCAGGCAGTTATGGATGGAGATATAAATGATTTTATAGATAACTATTTAAAGCAAAAATAAGATTGGAATTGATTCCCAATCTTATTTTTAATCTTTACGTCTTCCGAATATAGATAAAATTCGTATAAAAATATTTATAAAGTCAAGGTATAATTCCATTGCACCATAAACGTAAATTTTATTTTGGTCAATACCATCTACATGTTGAAGCTCTTTAATTTTATTCATATCATACATTGTTATAGCGAAGAATAAAATTAATATAACCCAGTCTAAAATAATATCGAGTAGAGAATTGCCTAAGAATATATTCACGATACTAACAATTAAACAAATTAAAAGCAGTGGCATTAGGTAATTAGACCAATTACTTAAGTCTTTTTTTGATTTATATCCCATATAAGCAAATATTGCAAAAAGTGCTGCAGCTGCTACAAATAAGTAAATTATAGAATTTAATTCAAAAACAGCAAATATTAAAGAAAATGAAACACCATTAATAAATGCATATACAAAATATAAAATAGTTACTACAGATGCTGGCAGCTTTTTAAATAATAAGCTAAATAAAATTACTACCAAGAATTCAACTAATACCATTAACTCAAGCATATTACTGGTTAATAATTCCATAATTCTTCCTGATGAGTATAAGTAAATTGCTACTAAAGCCGTTCCAAGCAATCCTAAAAACATCAAGAAAAAAGTTTTTCCTAAAATTTTATTCTCGCTTGTATCTACTATAGGTTCTTGCATTTTTTCACCCCCTTTTTATCAAATATTAATAATTATTATAGCTATAAATATATAAAAAATCAATAAATTTTTAAAAGAAATACCACTAGTTCTAAAAAAGACAAGACTAGCATATAATGAAATATATGATTTTTCAGAAAGGATGAAAATAAGATGGACGATAGGAATGGATTAACACAAAATAATAATATTATTCAAAATGTAATATTGGAAAGTCGAGAAAAGCTAACAATTACAGGAGTACTAGATGTTTTAAGCTTTGATGACCAAATTGTAATAGTAGAAACACAATTAGGTCTCTTAACGGTAAAAGGCGAAGACCTAAGAATAAATAAATTAAGTATAGATAGCTCAGAAATAATAATAGAAGGAGAAATATATAATTTAGGCTATAGTGAAGGGGATTTAGCTAAGAAAAGCACCAGTATCTTGGGAAAAATATTTAAATAAGGATATACTGTATTATGAATTCTGATAGTGTAAAACAATTAAATTTATTTTTAATATTTTTTGCTAGTGGTATAATAATAGGGATTTTTTTTGATATATTTAGAATAATAAGGCGATCCTTTAAAATAAATGATTTTCATACATTCTTAGAGGATAGCTTATTTGGAATAATAACAGGACTTTTCTTAATCTTTATTATATTTGTATATAATAATCGGGAATATACGCTTATATATGTTCTGCGCCCTTATATTGGGAATTACAGCATATTTATTAAGTATTAGCAAATATTTTATAAAAATCAACGTAAAACTTATAAAAATATTTAAATTTATCTTAAGCAAAGTATTTTATGTATGCGGATTACCATTTATTTATTTGCTTAAAGGTATCAAGAAATTATTAAATAAACCATTAATGTTATTAGTTATAAATTTCAAAAAAATGAAGAAAAATATAAAACCAATTAAAAAAAATAAAAAAATTTTTCTTAAAAGAAAGGATTTTAGTGCATAATGTAGAATAATATAATATAGTTGATTAAAATATAAAAATGGAGATATTACATATGAAAAAATTATACAAAAAAATATTTATTGGTATGATTATGTTGTATTTTGTAGTAACTTTAATATCACAACAAAAAACATTAAATACATATAAAAAAGCTGAGGATGATTATTCAAAGAAAATTCAAACAGCCAATGAAACAAAAGAGAAGCTTTTAGCTACTAAGGAGAGTGTGTCTTCTATTGATTACATAGAAGAAGTGGCTAGAGAAAAATTAGATATGTATTTACCTAATGAAAGAATATACGTAGATGTAGATAAATAAAAGAGAAAATATTATTATTTTCTCTCTTTTCTTAAATTTTGTTCATTTAAATTTCAACAATTTTTTCAATAAGTTATTCAAATTACTTATAAAATCTAAAAAAATCCCAACAGAAAATAAATATAATTTTTTAATATATGAATGGAGGAGAATATGAGTTTTACAGATTGTACATTAGTCGAATTAAGGCAATTAGCTAAAGAAAAAGGGATACAAAATGTATCAAAATTAAAAAAAGACGAATTAATAAAAGCATTAAATAGTGAATCATTAACTACAGAGGAAACAAGCACAAATAACAATGATACTGGATACAAATTAACCAATGAGGGAGATGAAATTGTTGAAGGAGTTTTAGAAGTTCTTCCTGATGGGTATGGTTTTTTAAGAGGGGAAAACTATCTATCAACTCCAAAAGATGTATATATCTCTCCTGTTCAAATAAGAAGATTTAAATTAGATAAGGGAGATAAAATTAAAGGTATTGCAAGAAAACCAGGGGATGGCGAGAAATTTCCAGCTCTAATATATGTAGGAGAAGTAAATGGTGAAGCACCAGAAAAAGCTTACAGAAGAACAAAATTTGATGACTTAATCCCGATATATCCAGAAGAAAAGATAAAACTAGAAACTATTCCTGAAGAATACTCAATGCGTATAATAGATTTAATTTGTCCAATTGGCAAAGGACAAAGAGGTATGATTGTGGCTCCACCAAAGGTAGGAAAAACTACATTATTAAAGAAAATCGCTAAAAGCATATCTAAAAATAATCCAGAAATAGAATTAATAGTTTTATTGATAGATGAAAGACCAGAAGAAGTTACAGATATGAAAAGATCTATCAATGGAGATGTAATATATTCTACATTTGATGAATTACCAGAACACCATGTGAAAGTTGCCGAAATGGTATTAGAAAGAGCAAAAAGATTAGTAGAACAGGGAAAAGATGTTGTGATATTATTGGATAGTATAACAAGACTTGCACGTGCATACAATTTAGTTGTGCCTTCGTCTGGTAAAACATTATCTGGAGGATTTGATCCTAGTGCATTACATAAACCTAAAAAATTTTTTGGAGCTGCAAGAAATATAGAAAATGGTGGTAGCCTTACAATTTTAGCAACAGCCTTAGTTGAAACAGGAAGCAGAATGGATGATGTTATATTTGAGGAATTTAAGGGAACCGGCAATATGGAAGTTCATCTAGATAGGTCACTTTCAGAAAAGAGAATTTTCCCAGCAATTAATATTAATAAATCTGGAACAAGAAGAGAAGAAAAATTATTGTCTAAAGAAGAATTAGAAGCAGTATTTAATTTAAGAAAAGCATTATCTAGTAAGTCTGCTTCAGAGGTAACAGAACAATTAATTAGTTTAATAATGTCAACCAAAAATGATGCAGAATTTGTGCAAAAAATATTGCAACAATAAAATAGAGAAGAGAGCTTAAAAAACAGCTCTCTTTAACCTTTCTATAATAAGTATAAAACATTGCACAAAATCAAAGAGGTGTGATGGCGAAAAAATAATGATTGCACAAAATTTAATATACTTATTATAAACTACAGTTTATTGTAGTTTATTTTTTTATGCGAAAGGAGGACTAAATATGAAAGAAGATTTAATTTTTGTTGGTTATCGCAGTTTTATGAGCAAGTCTAATAACGAATGCAATGTCCTTGATTTTATTACAAAACCAAAATTGGCTTCGGATGGTGAATCAGCTTACGTTTCAAACGTTTCTGTTTTTACTAATAAAGAAAAATATGAAAATTTTATTGATAATACAAAGTTGTTATCCATAGTACCAATCTCTTTTGAAATTAATGGTAATAAAGTTAGATATTCAATCTAATTTTATATATATCAGGTTATTATTTGAAATTATTTGAAAGGAGGTGTTAGTTGATGGATAATACTGTAAATGTTGCTTCTGTAATTGAGCCATTAAAAACTGCACTTGTAGGCAGTATTACACCTGCTCAATTAGTTGCCATATTAGCTGGCATTGTCGGAGTAGGTATGACATTCGTTTTAATGTGGTTTGGTGCAAGAAAGTTAAAACAAATCTTCACTCAAGCTGTTACTAAAGGAAAGATTTCTTTTTAGTTGAAGGGGCTTAGTGCCCCTTATTTTTATATTTTGGAGGCCTTATGAATACTAGTTTATTAGATGGAAGTTTTAATATTTTTAATACAATTAGAGTTGCAAGGTTTAGACATAAATTCAGAAAGAGTCATCCAACTTATTTTGAGCCTGATGGCCTTCTAGTTTTTTGTGGTCCACAAGGGTCTGGAAAAACTTTGTCAGCCGTTCAATATACTCAAAAAGTTGCTGATTTATATATATACTCAATATTTTGCACAAACGTATCTATAAAAAGCATGCCAATTAATTGCTATTATGAAATCGAAGAAATTAATGAAACTGATTACATAGTTTATTATCGATTAATTTCAAATAAAGAACTTGTTAGAAAAGTTACAGTTAAAGAAGTAGATGGCGAGACTACTTCAGAAATAGAAAAATTTATGAATATTAAAATTGTTATTGCTTATGATGGATTAAATTGTATCAAATATCTCGCAAATGGATTGGAAGGCGTATTGTATCTAATTGATGAAATACATTTAGAATTTAATTCCTTGGAAAGCAAAAATATACCAATAGAAATAATGGTTGAGGTTTCGCAGCAAAGAAAGCAACGTAAACATATTGTTGGAACTTCACAAGTTTTTATGCGTATGGCAAAACCCCTTAGAGAGCAAATAAAGGATGTAGTTATTTGTAAAAACTTCTTCCATTCTATTCAATTTAATAGATTGATAGATGGAGAATCTGCTATTGAGAAAAATGGCAAGCTTGTTTTTGATACTGTTAAATATTCTTTATGGTTTCATTCGCCAGAGCTTTATTCTTGTTATGATACTTATGCAAAGATGAAACGTTATCGTAATGAATGGCATGGAGTGCAACGTTCAAATATCTATGGTTTAGAGGAAGGAGAGGTTATTAAATGAATTTTGATTATCAAATTATAGGAGATTTAATCGGACAAGTAGCCCAACAAGCACTTCCGATTGGTATAATATTTTATTTAGCAGAAATGCTAGTATCTATGTTCTTAAAATTTGCATTTCCTAAAAAATATGGAGGTGACTTTTAATGAACAATGAAGTGAATGAACTGCTAGAAAATAACATTGAAGAAGATACAAGTACACTTGCATATGATGATTACTATTACTATTCTAAGCAACTAGACACTATTATTAACAATCAAAACACTATAATTCAAAATCAAACAAAGTCTTTTGACTTAATTAATCAAGGTTTTACATTTTTAAGCTTTTTATGTGTGATTTATTTCTTATATATTTTTATAAAAAACATGATTAGAAAGTGAGGCTATATGAAACGTTATAAATATATATTAATTTTATCCTTCTTGTTTTTGTTTAGTATTGTTTTTATAAATCCTTCATATGCCGATTGTAAAGATTTACAAATTTTGGATGTGCCACAAGATGTTAAAGACTACCTTTCTAGTGTTTCATCTGAGTATCAAGATAAAGAAAATTATAAATTTATTATACATAGATACGGCTATTATTGGGCTTGTTTAGGAATTAACGTAAAAGATATATCTAGTGATTTAAAATTTTATTATACTCAAGATAATGGAAAAGGAGATTTTGTTATAAATCAAACAGGTTCTTCTGTAATCCCTGTTGTTAGATACACTTTAAGTTATGGCTTAAATTATTGGGAACGTCGTACATATGATGAGCCTTTTGGTTCAGGCTACTGGATTGATTCTGATGACAACATTGATAATGGCTCTACTTATTTTTATAGTGATTTTAACATATATACAGATGCATCTTGTTCTGAAATTTTATATAAAGGTGCAAAGGAATCAAAGGATCCATATATCGCAAATACAGCTGATAATTTAGCTTCTGGAAAGTTTGATTATTTACTTGTGCTTCCAGGAGATTTAAAAAATACAGAGCCATTTGATTTAGTTATTAGAAAAATCGAAACTATTTCAACAAGCAAAGACCTTACCTATGAAAAACAACGTATTGTTTTTCGTAGTATATTAGATGTAAACAGTTCATTTATACATTCTGTATTAGTTGGAGTATATTATGAATTTTGGTTTGAAATACCTATGGAAAACCTAGGAATAACCTTTAAAAATGATGAAAAATATATTTTCTCAATCGAGAAAGATGGAAAGACTATAAAAGATATTAGCGTTACTATTGGAGGTCTATCAGAAGATGATATTTTAAATAATCGTTTTGATACCATTAAAGATGCTATAGAAAGTAGCAATCAAAAGACACAAGAAGCTATAGAAGAGAATACAAAAACAAATAAAAATATCTTTGAACGTATAGGAGATATTTTATCATATATAAATCCATTTTCAGAAAACTTTTTTGGAAAGAAATTAGTAGAATTAATTTTAGATGGTTTAAAAGGATTATTTGTTCCAGAAGATGGCTTTTTCGATACATATTTTACAGATTTAAAGAATTGGTTTTCTGATCGACTCGGATTCCTATGGACACCATTTGACATAATTATTGATATTTTAAATAAGATTTTAAACATAAACTTCTCTGAACCAATATTTCACATTCCTGAAATAGATGAACCGTTTTCAGGTTCAAAATTAATTAGTGAGTATGAATACAACTTAAATAGTTTATTAGAAAATGATACATTCAAAAACATACATGATATCTATTTTGTTTGTGTAGATGCAGTTATTATCTTTGCACTTATAAACTTAGCTCGTAAAAAGATTGAGGAGGTGTTTAGCAATTGATTATACAATTAATATTAAACTTATTAAAAACCTTATTATTTGGTGTTTTCAGCTGGATAAACCTTCCTCAATTTCCTGAAGGATTAACAAATAGCTTAAATAGTTTTATTGATCTAGTTTTTGATAATTTAAATTTACTAGGCTTTTTTGTAAGACCTACAACAATTTTAATTGCTGTTCCTATATTAATAATACTTATTAATTTTGATAAAGTTTATAAACTTACTATGTGGATACTTAAGAAGATTCCTATGCTTAATATTCATTAGTAAACTCAAACTCGCAAACAGAATTGCGCAAGCAATTTGTTGCGAGTAATAGTGAATATATTCTTAGTAAGAGCGCAGCAAGTCACTTTAGTGACTTAGAGGACGAAGTCCGTTGATATATTTTATTTAATTATAGTTGAAAATTAGAACCTAAGAAAGAGAGGTTGAAATGGGATTAAAGAAATATATTATTACTGGTCATGTTATAGAAATTTACGAATATAAAAATTATATTCATGGAAAAGGAGGAGCAAGAGTTAGAGGAGAGGCTAGCGAAGAAAGTAAACAGAAAAATTATTCTAATACAAATCAGAGACGCCGTGATACAATTAGACGATTAGCATGTTGTAATTTTGATAATAAGTATGATAAGTTTCTTACTTTAACTTTTGCAGATAATAAAACAGATGTAAAGGCTTGTAATATTTTATTTAAAGCTTTTATCAGAAAATTAAAAAGATACAAAGAAAATTTGAAATATTTAGCAGTAATCGAATTTCAGGAACGTGGAGCAGTACATTATCATGTTTTATTAAATATTCCATACATTCCTCAAAAAGAATTACAAGAACTATGGGGAAATGGATTTTTATTTATAAATGCTATTTCACATGTAGATAATATTGGTGCATACATCATAAAATATATGACCAAAGATAATAAAGATACAAGATTGATGGGGCAGAAGGCTTACTTATTTAGTCGAAATTTAAAAGTACCAGAAAAGATTGTAAATCACAATTTAAAGGATTTTTATAATTTAGAAAAGAAAATATATGATAAGTATAAATTAGATACTTTAAAACCCGAATATATTTCTAATTTTACTTCTGAATTAATGGGAGATTGTATTTATAAACAATATAACTTAAAAAGAACATAAAAGAGAGCTTTAAAAACAGCTCTCTTTAACCTTTTGCTCTAAATCGTTTAGATTATAGAAGTTTTGAACAGGTATTCTGATTAATTTTATATCTAATGTATTAAACAATTTATCAACAAATTCATCTCTCTTTTGTCTATTTTCTTTGATGTGAGTAGCATCATCTAATTCTATGCATAATTTAATTTTACAATTAATGTCTGTAACAACAAAGTCAATAGTTTTACTCTTTACCTTATTAAAACTTTTTATATCTTTGGAGTTTATAATCTCATATAATGACACTTGACTGAAAAGATTTAGATTGTTTCTATCAGTTATACTTTTTAATAATTTATAAAACTTTAATTCATTTTGTGTTAACAAATATATTTTCTTTTGGTAAAGGGAAGAGAGGTCTATATTTTTTGTGTTTTCCATCTCTGGTTTAGGTATTTTATTTACTATGATGTCTAATATTAGGACTATAATTATAAATATTAAAGCATATATCATTTTTACACCCCCTTAAAAAAATTATAGCATAATGTCTATGTCATAATTTGTCGAATTAAGGTAGAACAGTATAATTTTTGACACGTTTACATAATTATGCTATAATTTTTATTTGAAGGAAGGGGGAAGTATTATAGCAAAAGTATTGAAAAATACTAAGTATTTCATGAACAAATATGGTTTATTTTATGAAGGCGAAATTTTATATAAATATTGTCAAAACGATGGAAAATTATATTTTGATAAAACAGTTGTATTAGATAAATTTATAGTTCATCATGATAAGATATATAGAAATAAACAGCAATTATATTTTAGATTCTATCCAGAAGGTAGGAAGAACAAACATTATATGTTTACAATCAACACGGACCAACTAGGAATATTTTATAAAAAAGTATTGACAAAATAAAATACTTAGTATATATATTAGCTATGATAGATTGTTAGGTAGCATAGTGCTACTTATTTATAATAAGTATAAAACATTGCACAAAATCAAAG
>ULQP01043444.1_pt1 | contig 23417 bp, 21 predicted proteins | sample 1954571 | NCBI WGS metagenome assembly ULQP01 (sample SAMEA4835657, study PRJEB28245) | human gut metagenome | biome: gut microbiome; material: fecal sample | place: Denmark | collected 2008 | reverse complement strand
GGCGGCGGTCCCCTCTGTCAACTGTGTTGACGTCTCCCCACACCGTGGGTAGCAACCCCCTCTGTTTGCTATCGCAAAAGAAGGAAGCCTTTGTTTTGTGCAAACTGTTTTACTTTTACTATGCCTTTTCCGCAACAAGCTTTTTAAGCTTAATTAAATCAAGAATGTCTGTTTTACCGTCAATTTTAATATTACACTGTGCATTTTCTTCATAAACGGTATTTCCCGATATTATATTCTTTTTATTTTAAAAATTATACGAAATAATAATTTATATCCCATGCAGGCAGACCCGGGAAATGCCGCATATAAATGCGGTAATCGTTTCTTATATTACAAACAGCCTGCGGTATATCCGTAAGGTCGCCCGTTCGGTGGTAGCAGGCTATCTGCATTTTGGGGCGACAGCGCGAAATTGTGTTTTCGGCGCCATTTATCGTCTGTACCTCGCTGCCCTCAACATCAGCCTTTATAAAGGAAAAATCGCCGTTCAGGGCGTCAACCGAAATCATTCGGCAGTACTCCCCCGCACCGACGCCTGAGCCGCGCCCTTTGTGCGCCGAAAATTCCGCATTGCCGCTTTTTTCGCCCACAAGGGCGTTTATAAGCGTTATGTTTTCAAGACAAGCGGTATTAGCAGTCAGCTTTTTAAAGCTCTTTTTATCGGGCTCTACTGCTGTTATGCTTTTATATTCTTCAACCCGCGCGGCAAATTCAAACGCTGTATCGCCGTTATATGCGCCAAGGTCAAGGTAGTTTTCCACCCCGCCTAAGGTCAAAAAGCTGTTGTATGGCTCATCCGGCGGCACTTCGCAGCGGTACAGATATTCCGGCTTTCCGCTCAGCTTGAAATTCATCGTGTTTTCAAAGGTCTCGCGCGATTTATCGTCCGCAAGATGTGAATATACCCACAAAAGCTGCTCCCAGTTACGGGCAACATACTCGGTATTAAAAAGTCCCCCGCCATACACAGGAACATCGGGCACCAAAAGCTCCTGATCCGCTGATATTCGTTTTATGTTCTCAAGCACCTCGGGTCTTGATGAGCCGAAGCACAAAAGCACCGTCATATTGCCGAATTGCTCTTTAAGCGCGGAGTATGAGGTAAGGCGCATACCGTGAAACAGCTTATCCCGCACAAAGCCGTCGGTTGCGAACACACCCGACGGCTTTACCGAAACACTTTCAAGCGCTTTTATAATTTTATCGGCACCGTTGCCCATACCGTAAAGAACAACGGGCTTTTTGGTTGTTTTTAAATACTGCCATATATCCTGTTTTACAATATTCATCTTTTTCCCCGCATTTTTCTGCGTTTTGCGGCTTTGCACCTTGCCGCAATATTTATTGCAATAATAAATATGACAAATAAGGCTATGGGTGTAACTGCAGCGGCGATTATTATTTTGCGTTTTTTCACCTTTTGTGCTTTCCTTCCCGCCTCAGCCTTTGCCTTTTCCTCCGCCCTTTTCTTTTCCTCAAGGCGCTGCTTTTCCGCTTCTTCCTCCGCTTTTATTCGCTCCTGTTCGGAGTAAAGGGTTATGTTTTCAAGCATATCGTTTTTTTGCACGTCCGCACCGACGCTTGTAAAATAAAGCCCGTATTCGCAGGGGGAATATTTTTTAATTTGCGAGGCTTTGGTAATTTCGCCGTTTTTGCCGAACATCCATTTTTTAAACCATGTTCCCTGCTGCGATTTATGCTCCAAAAAGCCGAGCTTTGACATTTCAAACGGAGTTTTCCCGCCGAAAAACTCACTTGGTAAGTCATAATCCATTACTATTTTATTTTCATTATATAAATGCACATAAAGCTTTTTCGGGGTATATACACCGTATTTCTCGGCAGTTTCGGGAAAGCTTTTATCATCCCCCGAAATTTCCACCGCTTTTTTCAGCATAGCCGCGTTTAAAATGTGCATACCGTGACCGTATTCGCCCTTAAAATCGTGGCTTACCACCACCTGCGGCTTAAACCTGCGCAGCAGCTCAACCTGAACGCCCAGCGCGTCGTTTTCGGTAAAGCCCTCGGTTGCAATGGTTTTAAGCGCGCCCTCAAGCGATTCCGAATAATAATCGGGAAAATTATTTATAACCGGGTAGTATTTTATACCCACCGTCCAGAGCCCGTTTAAAAGCTCGTGACGGCGGCGGGGTTCGTTTTTATGGTCGGTATAATACACCACCTGAATATCGCAGCCGCGCGCCGCATAATACGGCAGAAGCCCCGCAAAGAAAAGCTGGTCGTCATCGGAATGTGATGAATTAAGCAGTATATCCGCCCTTTCAAGCGGCTTTTCCCAGTTCTGCACGAAATCCGGCAATGTGCCGGCTGAAAAGGCGTAAACATCGCTGATTTTCGCACCGCCGAAATCCACGGTCAAATTATTGCTTTTAAGCTCCGAAACATCTGCTAGGGTATGAAGAAAATCGGTTTTAACGGTTTTCGTCTTCTCGCCCGATTTTACTTTAAATTCCTGCGCCTTGCTGTGAAATATAATATAAAGCGATGAAATTTCACCGTCGGCGGATATTTTTATCTCGCCGCAATCGGCAGAGGTAAGGTAGCTGCTGTCGGTCAGCTTTTTATCAAGCCCCGAAAGTGTTAATTGCCGCGCCTTATCACCCTCAGCCGATACGCGAAAAGCGCACAGCAAAATCAGTATTGCAAAAACAGCCAATAATTTTTTCACTGAACAGCTCCTATAAAATTATTTGCTTTTTTCTCCTTGCGCCGCATTACAACAGTAAACGAAATGAAAAGCGCGGCGAAGGTGAGCAGCCACGAAATCGGGTAAGAAATAAACAGCCCCGAAAATGTGTGATACTGCGGCAGCGCAAAAACGGTGTATATCCACACAATGCGCATAACGCAAACCCCGACAACCGTTATAATCATTGGTATTACAGATGAGCCTATACCGCGCATTGAGCCGGTGGTAGTATCCATTATACCGCAAAGGAAATACGGCACAACCATAAATTTAAGGCGCTCCATACCGTAATTTATAGCCTCTGGGGAGTCGGTAATATATATTTTAAGCAATTCTCTGCCGAAAATGTATGAAAGATTTCCCACAACAAAGCCCGCAACCGCAACGGTCATAAGGCAGACCCAGGTTATGCGCTTTACACGCTTAAAATCGCCCGCGCCGTAGTTCTGCCCGCAGAAATTCAGCGACGTCTGGTGGAATGAGTTCATTGTGACATAGCAGAAGCCCTCAATACTTGAAGCCGCCGCGCTGCCCGACATATGCGCCGCGCCGAACGAGTTTACCGAGGACTGAATAAGTACGTTGGATATTGAGAAAAGCGAGCCCTGCAGCCCCGCTGGAACGCCTATTTTCACCATTCTCAGCAGCGCATTTTTATAAATGTGCATCTTTTCAAACTCAAAACGGCATGCGTCCTGCCGTTTCATAAGCGCCAGCAAAACCAAAATTGCCGAAACCGCCTGCGAAATGGATGTTGCAAGCGCAACGCCCGCAACATCAAGCTTGAAAAGCGCCACAAAAACAATATTAAGTATAACGTTCAGCACGCCTGCTATCGTCAGGAAAATAAGCGGCGAGCGCGTATCCCCCGCGGCGCGGAGTATTGCCGAGCCGAAGTTATAAAGCATGCTGAAAGTCATACCCGCAAAATAAATCTGCATATAAACCGACGCAAGCCTTAAAAGTTTTCCGTCGGGCGTTCCCATAAGCTCAAGAAAATTTCTTGAAAAAAGAACGCCTATAACCGTTAGAAATATGCCGCTTATAACCGCAACAGGAACAGCGGTATGCACCGCCTCTGAAGTCTGTTTGCCGTTGCCCGCGCCCAAGCCCTGAGCCACGGCAACGCCCGCACCGACGGATAGCCCTATGAACAAATTGATAATCAGGTTAGTAAGCGCGCCGGTAGCACCAACAGCCGCCACCGAATCACTGCCGCTGAACCACCCGACTACTATCAGATCCGCCGCATTAAAAAGCAACTGCAAAAGCCCGGTTAAAATTATCGGGACAGTATAAACAATCACGCTTTTGAGTATGGGACCCTCGCGCATACTCTTTGAATCAAATTTCATTTTTTAAAATTCCTTTTTATTTCAGTGCATCAAGTATTAAATCAACGCATTTATCTATGCCAAGCCTGCCCGAATCAAGGCAAATATCGTAATTTATAGCGTCGCCCCACTCGCGGTCGGTATAATGCTTATAATACATTTTTCTTTTCTTATCCTTATCGGCAAGGCGCTGCTCCGGCTTTTTCTCGCTTTCGCCGTAAAGCTTTACAATGCGCTCCGCACGGCTCTTAATATCGGAATGGATAAAGGTATGGAAGCAATCCTCGCGGTCCTTCAGTATAAAATCGGCGCATCTGCCCACTATTACGCAGGGCTGCTCTGCAAGCTTTAGAATAACCTGCCGCTGCGCGCAGTAAATAAAATCAGAGAGCGAAAGCCCGTTAGGCATACACTGAACCCCCTGCGACATAGCAAAGCTGAAAAAGCTTTTTGAAGGCGAAAACTCGCCCTTTTCCTCTACAAACGCCGCGTCAAGCCCTGTTTCCTCCGCAACCTTTTTTACAAGCTCCTTATCATAAAACGGTACGCCGAGCTTTTCAGCAAGGTGCTTGCCAACCGTTCTTCCGCCGCTGCCGAATTGACGGCTCACCGTTATAATTCTTTTTTCCATATGAAAACCTCCCCTGAAAGATTATAAAGTTTTTTACAAATAGATTATACACTGTAGCAAATAAAAAAACAAGCGGTTTTATTTAAAAAATTCTGTGTTTTATCTGTCAAAAAAACAGATGCTCCGCTTTAAACAAAAAAGCCTCCCTCTGACGAGGGGGGCGGGTGTCCGGTGGACACCTCTGCAAAGCAGAAGCACCGACCGAGGCGGCAGCCGAGACGGAAGGAGAGAAAGGTTTTAAAATGCATAAAGGCTTTACCTTTCTCTCTCACGGTCCAAGAGAGCTGATTTTGCAAAAACCTTTTTATATGTATTCTCAGCTTATTTTAAGTCTTAATCTCAGCTTATCGCTTATCATTGCAATAAACTCACTGTTGGTAGGCTTGCCGCGGTCGTTCTGTATTGTATAGCCGAAATAGGAGTTTAAAACGTCTATATCTCCCCTATCCCAGGCCACTTCAATTGCATGGCGTATTGCCCTTTCAACCCGGGAGGAGGTGGTCCCGTGATTTTTAGCTACTGTGGGGTATAAAAGCTTTGTAACGGAATTTATAATTTCACTGTTTTTAACCGAAAGAATTATTGCCTCTCTCAAATAATGATATCCCTTTATATGCGCCGGAACGCCTATTTGGTGTATTATTTCGGTAACCATAAGCTCAAGCTCAGGGTCGGTTACCACATTATCCTTAACCACAACCGGTGAAATTTCGTTTCGCCAGCCCGAAAGCCGTATTATTCTTTCTGCCATTGCGTTTATATCAAACGGCTTTAAGAAATAATAGCTTGCGCCGGCGTTAAGCGTTTCCTTTTCAAGCCGCGGATTATCAAAGCTTGACATTGCCATAATCATAGGTCTTTCCTTAGCGTCTGTTTTCTTAATTTCATCAAGCACACCCAGAATGTCCTGATTTTGCATAAAAATATCCGCGAGCACTACATCCGGTTTTTCGGTTCTGATTTTTTCAAGCAAAAGCGAGCCGTCTTTTTCGCACATAATTACATCCATACCGTAACCCTTTAGTGCCTTTTCGCAGCTTTTGCCCAGTTCCGTTCCGTTTTCCGCAATCACGACTTTTAGCTTTTTTCCCATTTTTTGTTCCTCCAATATTTTATCGTTTTACATATATTACCACATTCTTGCAGAAATTGCAAGCGATAATACAAAAATAGTGCAAATATTTGCGAAAAAACTATTAAATTGCTGTTTATTCCGTTATTCGACACATTTTTACGACAATAAAATATTAAATTTACTATTTTCAGCCATATAATTGTAATAACAGCATAGGAAAAGCATATGCCAATTTTTTCAGACATAAAAAATACCACCTATTTAACTGTAGATGGTATTTTTATTAAGGCTGACTCTGTAATTTTTGAAATTTACTTATGTATGTTTCTATATCAAATGTGTTAAATTTCATCTTATTATAAGCTAATCTTGTCGGATGGTGCGGATGTCCTGATTTTGTAAGCGATAAACAAATCCATTTCCCATTTTTATTCTCAACTATCGCATTTATTTGCTTTAGTATATCAATAAAATAATCGCGTGCAGCGATATTGGCTCCCCATGCGGCAACTATTTCAGCGTTCATCGGAATACTGCCGGCTATATATTTCAAATTTTCATCCGAAAGCTTTTTATTACACGATTTATCAAAATTAGCGTCTATATTAGTAGCCCTTAAAGGATAAATATTCAGCATAATATATCCGTCGCATTTTCTCATTGCAGAAATGTGCTCAACAATTGAGATCGTTGTGTCGTTTTTTTCTTTTGTTGCCGTACTTGGGTTTATTCCAAACACCACCAGCGGTTTACTAACATATCGGCCCAAAGTAAATCGGGCAGTATTATCATTATTTATCTCATAAGCTTCAAACATTTATGATATATCATCTCCCAATTGATATTTTACTTATTATATGCTTGTGTCAAATTTTGCGGAAATTATTCAGCCTCCCAAACCTTTAGGGAGGAACAGCGCGTATGCGTGACGAGGGGATTATGTATTTTAATAAAATATCCTGCTATTTATGCTAAAAGCTATCCGAGCAGTTTTTTTATTTGCTCAATTGTATTTTGCGACAAAAGCTCTCTGTCCCTTGTATGTATCGCTTTATCAATTTCACCCGCGTTTCGCAGAATATTTTCGTTGTTGACAGGACTGTTGCCTTGCATAAGCAGGGCATATCCTTTTACCCAAACTCTTATGCCGTAATAATTAAGATATTTCGCTAAAAGATATACTTGACGGTTTACTTGTTTGATAGGATTTTTGACCGTTTTTTCATATATGTTTCCGGCGTCCGTCATTTTGTACTTTTTCCATTCATAATCGTTTTCTTTGCCGACGATATATCCGGCATAGTTTTTCACCTCTATTATAAACACTCCGTATCGGTTTACAACAACGCAATCCAATTCGGCAGGTCTGTCTTCGTAAATAATGCTGACATTTGAAAATAGACTGTCATCGTCTCGCAGAACGCTTTTTATTACCGATGTTGCCCTTAGTTCTCCATATTTCCCGGCTGTTCGTTTCGGGTCTTCAAAAAGCGTTCCACCGTAAGTGCTGTTGGAATTACCGTTTGACACCAAAATTGAAACAATAATAATCACTATAAGTGCAATTATTGCAATATACAGCAATTCCACATCATCACCGCCAAATCGTATTTATTAAAATATTATAACACATTTTCAGATTTTTCACAATATGAAAAAAGACGTTACTTTTTGTGCTTTTTCCATTTTTTCTTTTAAAAAACGGTAAGCTATGAAGTATAATAAAAAAGACCCCGCGTTTGCAGATTACTCTACAAACACGCGGGTCTTTTATTTCTTTGTATTTCCCGTTTTTTCCTTTTATTTCACGCTAAACGATTTTGCCCTTTTTGAGTAAAATCGGGATAAAAGGGAGTGTACGGGGACAGTATACTCGATTAGTTCCTGCTGTCCTTTATAGCAGCCTGAGCTGCTGCGAGGCGAGCAATCGGAACGCGGAACGGTGAGCAGGATACATAATCAAGACCAATCTTGTGGCAGAACTCAACAGAGGACGGATCGCCGCCGTGCTCGCCGCAGATTCCGCAGTGGAGGTCTTTTCTTACGCCCTTACCGAGCTTAACAGCCATTTCCATAAGCTTGCCAACGCCAACCTGGTCGAGCTTAGCAAACGGATCGTTCTCGAAGATCTTAGCGTCATAGTAAGCATCGAGGAACTTACCGGCGTCATCACGGCTGAAGCCGTAGGTCATCTGGGTAAGGTCGTTAGTACCGAAGCAGAAGAATTCAGCTTCCTTAGCAATTTCATCGGCTGTGAGAGCAGCGCGCGGAATTTCAATCATGGTGCCTACTTCATACTTAAGGTCGATTCCGGCAGCCGCGATTTCAGCGTCAGCGGTCTCAACAACGGTCTTCTTAACATACTTAAGCTCTTTAACGTCGCCTACAAGCGGAATCATAATTTCGGGAACTAAATTCCAATCAGCGTGAGCCTTTTTAACGTTGATAGCAGCGCGGATAACAGCGGTGGTCTGCATTTTTGCAATTTCCGGATAGGTTACTGCAAGACGGCAGCCGCGGTGACCCATCATCGGGTTAGCCTCGTGGAGAGAAGCGATGATAGCTTTAATGTCTTCAACGCTCTTGCCCTGTGCGTCAGCTAACTTCTTAATGTCAGCCTCTTCGGTGGGAACGAACTCATGGAGCGGAGGATCCAGGAAACGGATAGTAACCGGCTTGCCCTCAAGTGCTTCATAAAGCTTTTCAAAGTCACCCTGCTGGAATGGGATAATGTTTTCAAGAGCCTTTTCGCGCTCTTCAACGGTAGATGAGCAGATCATCTGACGGAAGTAGTCGATTCTGTCGCCCTCAAAGAACATATGCTCTGTACGGCAAAGACCGATACCCTCAGCGCCGAGCTCAGCAGCCTTTTTAGCGTCTCTCGGAGTATCAGCATTGGTGCGAACGCCGAGCTTGCGGTATTTATCAGCCCAGCCCATAATTCTGCCGAACTCACCTGCGATAGACGCGTCAACAGTCGGGATAATGCCGTCGTAAATGTTACCGGTAGAGCCGTCAAGTGAGAGATAATCGCCCTCGTGATAGGTCTTGCCGGAAAGTGTGAACTGCTTGTTTTCTTCGTCCATATTGATAGCGGTGCAGCCGGAAACGCAGCAGGTACCCATACCGCGCGCAACAACGGCAGCGTGAGAGGTCATACCGCCGCGAACGGTGAGTATACCCTGAGCGGCCTTCATACCCTCAATGTCTTCGGGGGAGGTTTCAAGACGAACGAGAACTACTTTCTCGCCGCGAGCGCCCCAAGCCTTAGCGTCTTCAGCGGTGAATACGATCTTACCGCAGGCAGCGCCGGGGGAAGCCGGAAGAGCCTTGCCAACCGGAGTTGCAGCCTTTAAAGCCTTAGCGTCAAACTGCGGGTGGAGAAGTGTATCAAGGTTACGCGGGTCTATCATAAGAACCGCTTCCTCATCGGAAATCATACCCTCGTCAACTAAATCGCAGGCAATTTTAAGAGCAGCCTGAGCTGTTCTCTTACCGTTACGGGTCTGGAGCATAAAGAGCTTGCCGTGTTCAACGGTAAATTCCATATCCTGCATATCGCGGTAGTGGTTTTCAAGTCTCTGGCAAACATCCTTAAACTGCTTGAAAGCCTCGGGGAATTTTTCTTCCATTTCGGAAATGTGCATAGGAGTACGAACGCCTGCAACAACGTCCTCGCCCTGTGCGTTGGTGAGGAACTCACCGAAAAGGCCCTTAGCACCGGTAGCCGGGTCGCGGGTGAACGCAACGCCTGTGCCGCAATCGTCGCCCATATTGCCGAACGCCATCATCTGAACGTTAACGGCAGTACCCCAAGAATAAGGGATATCGTTATCACGACGGTAAACGTTTGCACGGGGGTTGTCCCATGAACGGAAAACAGCCTTGATAGCGCCCATCAACTGCTCCTTAGGATCAGTCGGGAAATCGGTGCCTATTTTAGACTTATATTCAGCCTTGAACTGACCTGCAAGCTCTTTGAGGTCATCGGCGGTAAGCTCAACGTCCTGAGTAACGCCTCTCTTTTCCTTCATAGCGTCAATAAGCTGCTCGAAGTACTTTTTGCCTACCTCCATAACAACGTCGGAGTACATCTGAATAAATCTTCTGTAGCAGTCCCAAGCCCAACGGGGATTGTTAGACTTTTCCGCAATTACGTTAACAACCTCTTCGTTAAGACCGAGGTTAAGAATGGTATCCATCATACCGGGCATTGAAGCGCGTGCGCCCGAACGAACGGAAACGAGGAGCGGGTTTTCCTTATCGCCGAACTTTTTGCCGGTGATAGCTTCCATCTTCTCGATGTATTCCATTATCTGAGCCTGGATTTCATCGTTGATCTTCTGACCGTCTTCATAATACTGGGTGCAAGCCTCGGTGGAAATGGTGAAGCCCTGCGGAACGGGAAGACCTAAGCCGGTCATCTCTGCAAGGTTAGCACCCTTACCGCCCAAAAGCTCGCGCATTTTTGCGTTGCCTTCGCTGAAAAGGTAAACGTACTTGTGACTCATTAAGAATCGACCTCCTGAATTTTTTATGGATTTAAAATCCATTGTTAACAAAGTACCTTAACACAGGTATCCAAACCATTATACCAAGTTTTAAAGCAAAAATAAAGAGTTTTTTTGAATTTTTCAGAAATAATTTAATTTTATATAATATTCACCATATTTTAAGCCTGTTATACACCGCCCGATATTATTTCTGCCGTATTTTTTACAAGTTTTCCTATTTCAATAATCTTTTTTTCATTCATACGCGCCGCAGGTGCCGAAACGCTTACGGCATAGCGGTAATCGCCGTAAATATCACCTATTGCCGCCGCAACGCAGCGCACGCCGCGTTCGTTTTCCTCGTTATCCACAGCGTACCCGTTCAGGCGTACATTTTCAAGCTCCTTTAAAAACTCGACGTAATCGGTTATTGTGTTAGCGGTTTTGCTGAAAATATCGGTCGTTTGCCATATTTTTTCCGCCTCAGCCGGGTTTAAGCGCGCCATTATCGACTTGCCGACCGCCGTATATACCATTGGCAGCGAAAGCCCTATGTGCGAAGCCATTCTGACCGAATTATTGCGCGCCTCTACCTTATCTATATAAACAATATCATTCCCGACCCGCTCAACAAGATGCACGGTCTCCCCCGTTTCGGCTGAAATTATTTCAAGCTGCCGCCTTGCGTAACGCCTTATATCAATATTTGCAATAGTGTCCCCCGAAATTTGCAGGAATTTAAGCGTAAGACCATATTTTTCCGTAGCGGAATTTTTGTAAGCGTAGCCGAGGCTGATAAGCGTTGAAAGCAGCCTGAAAACGGTAGTTTTATTAAGTCCCGATAATGCCGCCAGCTCAGTTACACCGCTTTCCCCTTTTTCACATAACAGCTCTATTATGCCGAATGTGCGTTCAACCGATTGAACCGTTGTTTGCTCAGCCATATTTAATACCGCCTTTTTTAAGTGTAACACAATATTACCATATAACGCGGCTTTTTGCAATTATTGCTTGACATATTTCTGCCTGATGATAAAATATAATTGTAGATTTTGAAACGTTGTTTCACATTGTGAAACAAGGAGGTACATATGGAAAATTTAATTAAAGAAATATCCGCCGCGGGCGTAGTGCCTGTGGTAAAGCTTGATAACGCCGCAAGCGCCGTAAAACTGGCGAAGGCGTTAAGAAAAGGCGGGCTGAACTGCGCCGAGATAACGTTCCGTACCGACGCGGCAGAGGAGACTATAAAGCAGATAGCCGAAAAATACCCCGATATGCTTATTGCCGCGGGCACCGTGCTTACCGCAGAGCAGGCGGATAAGGCTATGGCAGCGGGCGCGAAATTTATAGTAAGCCCCGGGCTTAACCCCGATGTGGTACGTCATTGTAAGAATAAGGGCTACCCGATTATACCTGGCGTCTGCACACCGGGCGAGGTTGAAAAGGCGCTGTCATTAGGGCTTAAATATCTTAAATTTTTCCCTGCCGAGGCGGCGGGCGGCGTTAAAATGATAAAGGCTATGGCGGCGCCCTACACAATGGTTCACTTTATGCCTACGGGCGGCATAAATACCGCTAACCTTGCAGATTATTTAAGCTGTAAGGCGGTGTTTGCCTGCGGCGGCAGCTGGATGGTGCCTTCAGATAAAATAAACAGCGGAAATTTTGCCGAAATAGAAAAAATGACCGCCGACGCGGTCACGCTTTTGAAGGAGATAAGAAAATGAGGGTTATTACTTTCGGAGAAATAATGCTGCGGCTCTCCCCCACCGGAAATTACCGTTTTTTACAGGCTGAAAGCTTCGGTGCCACCTTCGGCGGCGGCGAGGCTAACGTTGCGGTCTCGCTTGCAGAGTTTGGGGCTGACGCCGCTTTCGTTTCAAAAATTCCCGAGCACGAAATAGGTCAGGCAGCGGTAAACTCGCTGCGCAGGTTTGGGGTTGATACCTCGCTTATTATGCGCGGCGGTGAAAGGCTGGGAATATATTTTCTTGAAAAAGGCGCTTCTCAGCGCCCGTCTAAGGTAATATACGACCGCGCTCATTCCGCTTTTGCTAAGGCTGCGGCGGCTGATTTTGACTGGGAGCGGATTTTTAAAAACGCCGATTGGTTTCACTTTACCGGAATTACCCCCGCCCTTAACGATAATTTAGCCGAAATGTGCCTGGCAGCTGTAAAAGCCGCCAAAAAGCTGGGCGTTAAAATAAGCTGCGATACCAACTACCGCTCAAAGCTCTGGGGGCTTGAAAAAGCATCGGCAGTTATGACAGAGCTTATGCAATACGTGGACGTTTGCATAACCAACCCCGGGGACGCAAAGGATTTATTCGGAATAATATCCGATGTTAAGGGCTTTGATTTGAAAAATCCCGATAATGCAGGCGCCGCCTCGGTTGCCAAAAAGCTTAAAAGCACCTTCGGCTTTGAAAAGGTTGCGCTGACGCTGAGAACTAATTTAAGCGCAAGCGATAACGATTGGGCGGCAATGCTTTATGACGGCGAAAGTTGCTGCACAAGCAAAAAATACCGTATGCACATAGTAGACCGTGTTGGCGGGGGCGATAGCTTTTCCGCCGGGCTTATTTACGCGCTGCTTAATAATTACTCTGCAAAATCGGCAGTGGAATTTGCGGCTGCGGCAAGCTGCTTAAAGCACACGGTTGAGGGTGATTTTAACTGTGTAAGCGTGGCAGAGGTTGAAAGCCTTGCCGGCGGCGACGGCAGCGGCAGGGTTCAAAGATAGTCCCGTGAATGGTTTCCCTTAAAAAGATTTTACCTGTACTTTTCCGCCTGCAAGCGGAACATTTCGGCGTATTTGCCGTTTTGCTGTATCAGTTTTTCGTGAGTGCCGCTTTCAATAATTTCACCGTTTGCCAGCATATAAATTTTATCGGCAAAGCGGGTTGTGGAAAGCCGGTGAGAAATAATTATTACTGTTTTATCGCTTGATAGCTCGGTCACGGTTTTATTAAGGGTATATTCCGCAATCGGGTCAAGCGCGCCCGAGGGTTCGTCTAATATTATTATATCGGAATCGGCGTAAAGCACCCGCGCAAGCGCTATTTTCTGCTTTTCGCCGCCCGAGGGGTTAAAGCCGCTCTCGTCAAACTCCTTTGTAAGCTGTGTTTCATAGCCGCTCGGCAGAGTTTTAAACTTATCCCAAAACGCAGATCTTTTAAGCGCCTCGTCCGCCCTATTTATATCAAGCGGTTTATTATCGGCTGATATATTGTGCGCAAGGTCGGTTGCTATAAGCTCATAATCCTGAAACAGAACGCCGAAGCAACCCCTGTAATCCGCAATTCGGTAGTTTTTTATATTTTCCCCGCCGTAGCTAATTTTTCCGCCCGTTGGGTCGTAAAGCCTTAAAATCAGCTTTATAAGCGTGGATTTACCCGCGCCGTTAAAGCCCACAAGCGCCACCTTTTCTCCCCTTTTAAAGGAGCAGCTTACGTCCTTTAGGGTCGGTTCGCTGTTGCCGGGGTATGTAAATTCCACATTGCGAAGAACTATATCGCCGCCCGCGGGTAAGGCTTTGCGCCCGTTATCCTCCATAGTGTTTTCGGTTTCCGAAAAGCGGCGCAGCTTTTCAATATAAAGGCTGTGGTTTTGAAATTCCGATAAATTTGAAACGGCGGTCAAAACTTTTCCGTTAAGGGTCTGGGTTGAATTATAAACGCCGAGCAGCGAGCCTAAGCCGAACTTGCCTAGCACCAAAGCCCTAAAAAACAGGTAGGAAAGATATACGCCGCTTATTATAAGACCGGCTGCGGAGTTTGTTGCGACATTCAGCGCAATTATGGGCTTTTGGCGCTTTTTAACTATTGCGCGCATTTCTTCGGTAGAATCGGATAAATCCTTTTCCAATTTCGGGCTTATATTGCCGGTTTTTAGATCTTTTACATAATCGGCAAGGTAAAAAATTCTGCTCACATAGTCGCTGCGCCTTTGCACGGGCACAATTTCCTCTTGCATTTTCATTGCGCGCTTATTTACCGCACGCCCGGAAAAATATGTAAACGGAATTAAAAAGACTAAAATTAAAAGCGAGGACGCGTCAACCGAAACGATATACGCACCCGCGATAATGCTTACCGTAATTCGGCTTAAAAGCGTATTAAACGCCCCTACCGCTCCCGTTATGTGGTCGGGCGCTTTTTGCATTGCCCAAACAAAATCGTTGTAAAATCCTGAGTCGTCATACCTTGCAAGCTCTAAAGAAGCCGCTTTTTCGTAAAGCCGCATACGCATTTTCATTTGTATTTTTTCCCTTTCACCGGGCGCTATGTAAGCGTCGAAAAAGGTGTTAAGCATTAGCTTTATAAAAACTGCTATTGCCACCGGAATTAAAAAATACAGCACGTCGGTAAGCGTTTTCTTCTGCTCAACGCAGTTTATAATATACGCCGTTAAAAACGTGTGTTCAAAAAGCGTTACAACATCGCCGAGCACCGTCTGCATAAGCGTAAACACGGTGTAGCCGGGCGCAATTTCAAACTGCCATTTAAGCGCGAAAAGAGTATTTGACAGGGTGCTGTGTTTTTTGGGAGTTTTCTTATTCATACGCCGCCTCCGTCAAATAATTTCGCGCCTGCTTTTTAAACATTTCGGCGTATACCCCGCCGTTTTCAAGCAGCTTTTTATGGGTGCCCTGCTCTGCCAATTTGCCCTTATCAAAAACAAATATTTTCTCGCACACCGCAGCCGATGAAAGGCGGTGCGATACTATTATGGATAAAACATCTTTATTTTTGCAAAGCCCCGCCATAGTTTCAAACATTTTGTATTCGGCAATCGGGTCAAGCGCGCTTGAGGGCTCGTCAAGCAGTATTACGTCGCTGTTTTTCGCCACTGCGCGGGCAATGGCTATCTTCTGCCGCTGCCCACCCGAGAGCTCTGCGCCGTTTTCGTCAAATTCTCTTGTAAGCACGGTGTCTATACCGTTTTTAAGCTTTAAAATATCCTCGTAAACATCGCTCTTTTTAAGCGCTGTTATCACGCGGTCGCGGTCTTTGGCTGTCTTCACCTCGTCTAAAAGCACGTTTTCCGCCACGGTTGCCGAGAACATGGCAAAATCCTGAAAGGCAACGCCCATATGCTTTCGGTACTCATTAACGTCGTATTTTTTAATATTAACGCCGTTTAAAAGTATTTCGCCCTTTTCGGGGTCGTAAAACCGCATAAGCAGCTTTAAAAAGGTGCTTTTGCCGCTGCCGTTTATACCCACAAGCGCGTTTCTGTCGCCTCTGTTTAAAACAAGGCTTATATTTTCAAGCGCGTAATTCTCCGCTCCGTCATACTTAAAATATACGTTTTTAAATTCTATGCTTTCCACACGTTCGGGCATTTTAATTCCGCCCGCAGTCTCGTCTATTTTAGGCTTGTACGCGAAAAACTGCTTTAAATTTTCTATAAACTCCGCGTCGGTAAACAGCCCCGAAACAGACCGCTCAAAATTGTTAAGCATCCAAGAAACGCTTACTATCGCGTTTAAAAGCACTATTAAATCGGAAACGCCTAATTTCCCGCTTATGCCGAGTATTGCGGCGCAAAGCCACATTCCCTCGTAGCCGAGCAAAAACATTAAAATGCTTTTTGCCCCCGAATAAAGCGATTTTTTAAGCGCGTATTGCCGTGCTACCTCAACCGTTCTTTTGGCGGCAAGCCCATATGCTTCTTTAAGCACGCCGAAAAATCCGGTGGTTCTGATTTCGGCGGCATACTTGCGGAAATACAGTACGCGGTTTACATAATCCTTTTGCCGCCGCGCGGGGGTTGAATCCCTGTCTATCTCAAAGGTAACGTGACCCAGCTTTTTGCCGAAAAACAGGTTGCCTATAAGCGGCAGAGCTATAAATATAAGTGCAAGCGGAGTTATTTTTGCCATTGTAACAATAACGGTTACAGAGGATATGAGCGCGGAAACGGCAGCGGAGCAATTATTAAGCACCGACATTGCGCGCGCGGCAGCCTCGGAAGCCGCCTTGGTGTAAATATTGTAAAACTCGGGTGTTTCATAGCAGGAAATATCGGCGGTTTGCGCCTTTTTAAACAGCTTTAAATTAAGGCGATAGCCTATTTTAATATATTCCCTATACATATAGCTTTCGTAAAACCAAGCGTTGTATATGCTTATAAGAACATCTATAACAGCCGCCGCCCAAATAAAAATGAGAATATCGGAAAACTTGCGCGCACCCGCCGCGCCGAAAAGATACTGCAAGAAAAATACCGAATAAAACACCCACTGCGCAAAACCGAGCAGTGTTGTAAAAAAATTGAGTATGACCGCCGCCGGAGAAATTTGCCAAACAAGCTTTAAAAAATACAGATTGTTTTTTATTGCCGAAACCTTTTTCTTTCCGTTCTTTTTCATATGCTCCCCCAAAAAAACTTCCTTTATTTTGATTTTACCATATAAAGGATTTTGCCGCAATAATTAAATTTCATATGATTTTAAAAATTTAAAAATTTGCATATAAGATACCGCCGAATAATTGACAAAAGATAGAGGGTATGGTATAATTTTTCCATACCATATATAGTTGCAAAAGGAGAAGCCTATGCCCGATATTAAAGACTCTTATATTTCCCCGTTCTCAACCCGCTACGCGTCGGACGAGATGCAGCACGTTTTCTCTGAAAACTTTAAATTCCGCACCTGGCGCCGACTGTGGATAGCCCTTGCCAAAGCCGAAAAAGAGCTGGGGCTGAACATTACCGATGAACAGATAGCCGAAATGGAGGCTAATAAAGATAACATTAACTACGATGTTGCCGAGGCGCGCGAAAAAGAGGTGCGGCACGACGTTATGTCGCACGTATACGCATTCGGCGTGCAGTGCCCTAAAGCCGAGCCGATAATTCACCTTGGCGCTACAAGCTGCTATGTAGGTGATAACACCGATGTTATAATTCTGCGCGAAGCGTCGGGCATAATTATGAAAAAAGCGGCGCAGGTGCTTAAAAATCTTTCGGATTTTGCGCTTAAATACAAGGCTCTGCCCTGCCTTGCCTACACTCATTTGCAGCCCGCGCAGCTTACAACCGTAGGCAAGCGCGCAACGCTTTGGATGTATGAGCTTTCACAGGATATTCATAACCTTGAATTTCAGCTTGAAAATTTAAAGCTTTTAGGCTCTAAGGGCACCACGGGCACCCAGGCAAGCTTTATGGAGCTTTTCTCGGGGGACGAAGAAAAGGTTAAAAGGCTTGAAGAGCTGATAGCCACAGATTTAGGCTTTAACGCCTGCGTACCCGTTTCGGGGCAGACCTATTCAAGAAAGACCGATTCGTATTTCCTTTCGGTGCTTTCCGGCTTTGCGCAAAGCGCCTATAAATTCTCGAACGATATGCGGCTTTTGCAATCGTTTGAGGAAATGGAGGAGCCATTCGGTACTAAACAAATAGGCTCATCCGCAATGCCGTATAAACGCAACCCCATGCGGTGCGAGCGCATTTCCTCTCTTGCAAGATATGTTATAACAGACGCGTTAAACCCCGCCATGACCGCGGGCACGCAGTGGTTTGAGCGCACGCTTGACGACAGCGCAAACAAGCGCATTTCCGTTGCTGAGGCGTTTTTGGCGGTGGACGCTATACTTAATATTTACATAAACGTAACCTCTAATCTTGTGGTTTACGAAAAGGTAATTAACCGCCGCGTTATGGAAAAGCTTCCCTTTATGGCTACCGAAAATATTATGATGGAATCGGTAAAGCGCGGGGGCGACCGCCAGGAGCTGCACGAAATAATCCGCACTTTATCACACAAAGCCACCGCAAGGGTTAAGCTTGAGGGCGGTACAAACGACCTTATAGAACGTATTGCCGCAGATGAGCGTATTCCGCTTACATATGAGGAAATTATAAAGGAGCTTGACCCGCAGAAATACATCGGCAGAAGCGTTTCGCAGACCGAGGAATTTATAAGGGACGTTATTGACCCGATACTTAAAAAATACAATACCGAAAGCATAAATGCGGTTTTAAACGTATAGGAGGAAATTATATGAATCTTTTTGAAGAGCTTAAAAATTATGATACCGAGGTTGCAGCTGCCTGCCACGCTGAGCTTGAGCGCCAGCAGCACAATATAGAGCTTATCGCCTCGGAAAACATTGTTTCAAAGGGCGTGCTTTTAGCCGCGGGCAGTGCGCTTACAAATAAATATGCCGAGGGCTACCCCGGCAAGCGCTATTACGGCGGCTGCCAATGTGTGGATGTGGTTGAAAACATTGCAAGAGAGCGCGCAAAAAAGCTTTTCGGCGCAGAGCACGCAAATGTTCAGCCGCACTGCGGCGCAAGCGCTAATCTTGCCGTATTTTTCGCCTTTTTACAGCCCGGTGATACGGTTATGGGTATGAATTTGCAGCAAGGCGGGCATTTATCGCACGGCTCGCCTGTTAATATTTCGGGAAAATATTTCAACGTTGTTCCCTACGGCGTAAACCCCGAAACCGAAATGATAGATTATGACGAAATGCGCCGCATAGCGCTTGAATGTAAGCCGAAAATGATAATTGCGGGAGCAAGCGCATATTCGCGCATAATTGATTTTAAGCGCTGCCGCGAAATTGCAGATGAAGTGGGCGCGTATTTAATGGTAGATATGGCGCACATTGCGGGTCTTGTAGCCGCAGGGCTGCACCCCTCGCCCGTGCCGTATGCAGACGTTGTTACAACCACCACACATAAAACGCTCCGCGGTCCGCGCGGCGGGCTTATTCTCTGCAAGGAAAAGTATGCCGCACAAATAGATAAGGCTATTTTCCCCGGCACCCAGGGCGGTCCGCTTATGCACATAATCGCTGCAAAGGCAGTGGCTTTCGGCGAGGCGCTCACCCCCGAATTTAAAGAATACCAGCAGCAGATACTTAAAAATTCAAAGGCGCTCTGCTCAGCACTTCAAGGTGAGGGCTTTGATATAGTATCGGGCGGGACGGATAACCACCTTATTTTAATTAAGCTTATAAAAAACGGCATAACAGGAAAAGAGCTTGAGCACAGGCTTGATGAGGTACATATTACCGCGAATAAAAACACCGTGCCGAACGACCCGCAAAGCCCGTTTGTAACAAGCGGACTGAGAGTCGGCACTCCCGCAGTTACCACGCGCGGCTTTAAAGAGCCCGAAATGGCAAGTATTGCAAAATGGATAGCCCTTTGTGCTAACGATTTTGAACCGAATAAGGAAAAAATAACAAACGAAGTAACTGAGCTTTGCTCGCGTTACCCCATATATTAAATCAAGTTTTTGAGGTGCCGCCGATGTCATACTTATCAGATATAGAAATCGCCCATCGCTGCCAAATGAAGCCGATAACGGAAATTGCCGAAAAAGCCGGAATTGAAGAAAAATACATTGAGCAATACGGCAGGTATAAGGCGAAAATAGACCTTTCGATTATGAAAGAGAATAACCGCCCTAACGGTAAGCTTATACTTGTAACGGCAATAACCCCCACCCCTGCGGGCGAGGGTAAAACCACCACAACAATAGGTCTTGCCGATGGGCTTAGCCGAATAGGTAAAAATGTTACGGTGGCGCTGCGCGAGCCGTCGCTCGGTCCTGTTTTCGGTATAAAGGGCGGAGCCGCCGGCGGCGGATATGCCCAGGTTGTGCCTATGGAGGATATAAACCTGCACTTTACAGGTGATTTTCACGCAATAGGCGCCGCAAATAACCTGCTTGCCGCAATGCTTGATAACCACATTAAGCAGGGCAATGAGCTGGGAATTGACGTTCGCCGCATAACCTGGAAGCGCTGCGTTGATATGAACGACAGGCAGCTGCGCAATATTGTTGACGGTCTCGGCGGCGTTGCAAACGGCGTACCGCGCGAGGACGGCTTTGATATTACCGTAGCCAGTGAAATTATGGCGGTGCTTTGTCTTTCTGAAGGTATTACCGATTTAAAGGAGCGGCTTTCCCGCATAATTGTCGGCTACACCTATGATGATAAGCCCGTAACCTGTGCCGAGCTTAAAGCGGCGGGCGCAATGGCCGCCCTTTTAAAGGACGCCTTAAAGCCCAACCTTGTGCAAACTCTTGAGGGCACCCCGGCGCTGGTGCACGGCGGGCCCTTTGCGAATATTGCGCACGGCTGTAACAGCGTTACCGCAACCCGCCTTGCAATGCGGCTTAGCGATTACGCCGTAACCGAAGCGGGCTTCGGCGCTGATTTGGGCGCTGAAAAGTTTTTGGATATTAAGTGCAGAGCAGCCGGTCTTACCCCTGCCGCCGTAGTTATGGTGGCTACCGTGCGCGCGCTTAAAATGCACGGCGGACTTGATAAAAAAAGCCTTGATACAGAGGATATTGCCGCACTTGAAAAGGGCATACCCAATTTACTGAGACACATACACAATATTAAAAATATTTACGGCTTGCCCTGTGTTGTGGCAATAAACCGCTTTCCGACCGATACTGATAACGAAATTGACTTTATAATTAAAAAGTGCAGGGAACTCGGCGTTAATACCGTGCTTTCCACCGTTTGGGCAGACGGCGGCAAGGGCGGCGAAGAGCTGGCGCGCGAGGTTATCAGGCTTTGCGAGGAAGAAAAAGCCGATTTTAAATTCAGCTACCCGCTTGACTGCGGCATAGAGGAAAAAATTGAAGCAATAGTCAAAAGGGTTTACGGCGGCAGCGGCATTACTGTGCTGCCTGCGGCTAAAAAGCAAATTGAAAAGCTTACCGCGCTGGGCTTTGCGGGGCTGCCCGTATGCATTGCAAAAACGCAGTACAGCTTTTCGGATAATCCGGCGCTGCTCGGCGCACCGGAAGGCTTTACCGTAACGGTTAAAAATGTTAAAATATCAGCCGGTGCCGGTTTTATTGTTGTTCTCACCGGCGATATTATGACAATGCCCGGACTGCCCCGCCACCCCGCGGCAGAGAATATAGATGTTGATGAAAACGGCGTAATAACCGGGTTATTCTAACCTTATTCCGCTGCAATCCTCATTGCGAATTGCAATTACCGCACCGCGAATTAAAAATGCCTTGGGGTCACCCCCGGGGCTTTTTCCTATACACTCCACCCTTGTACCCGGGGTCAGCCCTATATCAAGCAGCCGCCTGCGCATATCGCCCTCGGTTGTTATTTCCTTTACAGTTGCCGTATCTCCCGGCAGCATATCCGCCAAGGTTCGCATAGTCCAGCCCTCCACGGTTGTTATTTCTACATTATATTCCGCAAAAAGCTTTACTGTTACACGAGGTTATAACATTATGAACGTAATTTACGAAAATAAACTTAATCTCATAGAGTATAATCATTCAGCCATACTCGGCACTACAATTCACCTGCATAAAGAAATTGAAGTTATACACGCGCTCAGCGGGCAATCCGTTGCCTATGCCGATAAAAACAGCTATCTTTTAAATGCGGGCGATACCTTTATCTCTTTTCCCAATCAAATACACTACTATGACACCATAACACCCGGCGAATATATGATTATAATTTTCTCGCCTGAAATACTGTGCGGTTTTTCCGTTGAAATTTCAAAAAGTATTCCGGATAAGAATTTCATTTCAGCCGCCGATGACAGCGAGCTTTGCGAGATATTTGATAAAATTTACCCGCTTGCAAAACAAAATGACGAATACAGCAAACTTCGGCTGAACGGCTACATAAACATAATGATGAGCATAATGCTGCCGCATTTTAAGCTGAAAACCGCAAATATTGAAAGAAATTCCGCATTTTACGGAATTATGGATTTTTGCACTCATAATTTTACCGATCCGATAACGCTTGACTCAGTCGCTGAAAAATTGCATTTGAGCAAATATTATATTTCGCACCTTATAAACCGCAAGCTCGGGCAGAATTTTAACGAATACATAAACAGCCTGAGAATAAGCGAGGCGTGCGCGTTTTTGCGGGAGACCGATAAAAAAATAGCGGAAATATCGGAAGAAGTCGGTTTCGGCACAATACGCTCGTTTAACCGCTCATTTAAGCAGACAACCGGCATTTCCCCTGCGGAATACCGGTTGAATGTAACAGAACTGAAACGAATTAAAAAATAATACAAAGCATAACCGCCTGTGAAATATGGCAGTAGGCGGTTTTCTGTTTCAGGCATACCGCCCTCAACTGTTTAAAACCATAATACTATAAAACAGGACCTCCGGCTAAGCCGGAGGTCCTTGCTTAAAGACAAAAAAGGTGTCAAATTACGCCTTTACCTTATTGTAGCGGGTAACTAAAGCAGACTTCTTTCTTGCTGCGTTATTCTTGTGAATGATACCCTTAACCGCAGCCTGATCAATCTTTTTAACGGCAGCAGTTACAACCTCAGCCATATCGGCAGAGCCGGCGTCTATTGCGGCGTCCGCTTTCTTAACGGCAGTTCTTAAAGCGGAACGGTAAGCTTTATTGCGCTCATAATTAGCACGGCTTACGAGCACGCGCTTTTTCGCAGATTTTATATTCGGCATTGTGACACCTCCTAACAAATTACTCACAGTACAAGTTATAATACCACATATTAAAAGAAAATGCAACAGTTTTTTTAACTTTTTACGCCGAAAATTAAATTTTGTAAATTCTGTTATGCTTTGCAAACTCGGTAGGCGTAAGTCCGGTTTTCTCCTTGAATATACGGCAGAAATGATATTGATTGGTAAATCCGCACTGTTCGGCGACCGCACCGACCTTTAAAGCGCCGTCGGTTAAAAGCTGTTTCGCCTTGTTTATTCTTATTTCTATAAGGTACTGCTTTGGCGTGGTTTTATATATTTCAGTAAACAATCTTCTGAAATATATCTCGCTTATGTTACATTCCCGCGCCAATTCACCGTTTGTAAGCGAGGGGCGGTGAAAGTTATTCTCAATAAATCTTATTCCGGGAATAAGCCGGCTCTGCCCTGTGTTTTCCAAGGCCATTCTATTTAGAATACCGTAAAAAATGCTCATTATTGCCGCTCTGTTCCCCTCGAAAAGCGAAAGAGTTTTCATTTTTTCATATTCCTTTATATATATCCCTGTGTTTTGAATTGGAAACGACAGTACCTCATCGCAGTTGAAATTTGTGCAATCGAAATTTATAACCGGAAAGCTACCCTTTTGATGAACGCGGGTGCAAGCGGTCTTGCCAGCGTTATAATACCAATGGCAAAGGCTTTCGGCGTAAGGGTTATAACAACTGTATT
>ULQP01015596.1_pt1 | contig 24385 bp, 25 predicted proteins | sample 1954571 | NCBI WGS metagenome assembly ULQP01 (sample SAMEA4835657, study PRJEB28245) | human gut metagenome | biome: gut microbiome; material: fecal sample | place: Denmark | collected 2008 | reverse complement strand
AGTCAAGCTCTTAAGTGCCGAAGATATTTACGGGTTACCCTATTGAGAAAATAGGTCTTCGCCAGATTTTATTTTTTTATAAATAAAAGTTAGATATACTAGTTACAAAAATTGGCATATCTAACTTTTATTTGCATACTTGGAAAAAGTGTGCTATAATATATTTTATGTAAACAAATAAAATTTTTTATTATAAGGAGAAAATTTATGGAAAATATAAATAATGAAGAGCAAGAACCAATTAATATGAGTGCAATGCTAGAAGAATATTTGGCAATGAAGAAAAGGTATCCCAAAAGACCAATGTCTGAGTGGAATCGTGATCAAACTTTGATTGGTATGGCTAATAAATATAAAGATGATAAAAGAACGTTTAACAAAATTTTTGATATGGTTAACTTGTTTTATCAGAAAAGTTGTGAAGCTGATGAAAATGGCACATATGACAGATTTGATGAATTATACAAGGAAGAGATTTTAGGCGATAACAAGAGAAAATATGATATGACTTCTCTAGTTCATAAATGGATGATAACTCCCGGATATTCTTATATAAAAAATAAAAAGCCATTTAATTTTGTATATGATATAGTTTTACAGCAGAATAACGATGAAACGACAGAGGAAGTAATCAAAGATTCATTAGCTTCTAAAGAACTAAAAGAGAATGAACGACTTATAAAAAGGGTTGGGATAAGTGAAATGGGAAAACTTATTTATACTTTAGCTTCAGGAGAAAAGAAATTTTTAAAGAATTATATAATCAGAATGAGTGCAAATGGAAAGATGAAAGATTATTTTGTTTTTTCAGATATAAGTCCAATTTTAATGCATGATGCAGAGTATAGGAGAATGGTTATAGAAGAATTACTTTCAGAAAATAATATAACTTTATCAAATCTTAATGGATATATAGGTGAAATAAAGCCACAAATCAATAAAAAAGAAGAATTAGGAAGCAACAATACTAAAAAACATAGAAATTCAGATAAAGGAAAAGAATCAGAAGAGTTTTATTCATATACTTATACTAACACGAGTGATGAGTATGAATTAGCATATGACGCTATTGCTGCAACGGCGATGTTTTATTTAAATAGAATAAATGAATTTTATGAAACAGAGACAGATAAAAAAGAGAAAGATATAAATGATGAAGATGATAGATAAAAATAAAAGAATAGAAAGAACTATATGGAAATCAGGAACATTTATATATCCGATTCCTGCTGTAATGGTTTCATGTGGAACCATGGAAAAAGCTAATATTATTACTGTTGCATGGACTGGAATCTTGAATACAAATCCAGCAACATGTTATATATCAGTCAGACCAGAAAGATATTCACATGGTATTATAAAGAAAAATGGTGAGTTTGTAATAAATTTAACAAATCAAGAATTAGCTTATGCAACAGATTGGTGTGGAGTAAAGACTGGTGCAAAAGTAGATAAATTCAAAGAAATGCACTTACACAAAGAAAAAGCAAATTTTGTTAAAGCTCCATTAATTTTAGAAAGCCCAGTTTGTGTTGAATGTAAAGTAAGAGAAATAGTTGAATTAGGAAGCCATGATATGTTTATTGCAGATGTTCTTTCAATAGATGTAGATAATAAATATATAGATGAAAATGGAAGCTTTGATATAAGCAAGTGCAATTTAATAGCGTATGCTAATGGAGGATATTATACATTAGGAAAGAAAATTGGAAAATTTGGATATTCGGTTCAAAAAAAGAAGAAAAAATAGCTTCAAACAATTGACATATAAGCGAATACGTGATAAAATATTTAAGCATATGCGATATAGCATATGCTTGTATGAATTAGAAAAAGCTAATAATGGCTGGAGGTGTATAAAATGGCTGCAAAAGGAGCAAGAGAACCAATAACATTGGAATGTACAGAATGTAAAAGAAGAACTTACATGACAGAAAAAAACAAGAAAAACAATACAGATAGATTAGAAATAACAAAGTATTGTAAGTTTTGTCAAAAACGTACTACACACAAGGAAACAAAATAGTCCTTTAAGGAGGAAAAGTTATGCCTAAGGAAGCAAAAAGCAAAGAAAGTAAAGTAAAGAAAACAAAAACGGCAAAAAATAATAAAAATTTCTTTAAAGATACAAAGGCTGAATTAAAGAAAGTAATTTGGCCAACATCAAAGCAATTAGTAAATAATACTTTAGCAGTTATTACTATAGTTCTTTTAGTTGGGGTAATAGTTTTTGCGTTAGATGTATGCTTTGAGAAAATAAGTGCATTAGGAGTAAATGGATTAAAATCAATAGCATCTAACACAATTAATAGCACTGATACTGAGAATACAGAAAGTGAAAACACTGAACAAGAAGTAACAAGCAACGAAAAAAATACTACAGAATCAACTGAAGACCAAACTGTAGAAAATGACGAATAATTATTAAAGGGAGGCTTATTAAGTATGTCTCAAGAAGAATTAGTGCCTAGATGGTATGTAGTACATACATATTCAGGATATGAAAACAAAGTAAAGACAGACCTTGAAAAGAAAATAAAAAACCAAGAATTAGAAGAATACTTTTTTGATATAGTTGTTCCAATGGAAGAACAAATAGAAATTAAGGATGGAAAAAGAAAAGCAAACTTAAAGAAAGTTTTTCCAGGATATGTTCTAATAAAAATGATAGTTACAGAAGAAACTTGGTATATTGTTAGAAATACTAGAGGTGTAACTGGCTTTGTTGGTTCTGGAACAGATCCTATTCCACTCACTGAAGAAGAAATAAGGAAGATGGGATTTGAAATATCAGAAGTCAAAGTTGATTATGACGTAAATGATTCAATACAAATAATAGATGGACCATTTAAAGATTATATTGGAGTTGTAAAAGAAATAAACAAAGAAAAACATAAAGTAAAAGTATTGGTTTCAATGTTTGGAAGGGAAACTCCAGTAGATATAGACCTTTCACAAGTACAGAAGGTACAATAAATATGTTTAAAAGATTTAAGTTTAACTTAATCTATTTAATAAATTATTTTGTTTAATATACAATACTAAAAGGAGGTGCAAGAAATGGCAGAGAAAGAAATCACAAATGTAATTAAATTACAAATACCTGCAGGTAAAGCTACACCAGCTCCACCAGTAGGACCAGCATTAGGTGGTAGTGGTGTAAACATCATGCAATTTGTTAAAGAATTTAATGATAGAACTGCAAACCAACCTGGAATGATAATCCCAGTTGTTATAACAGTTTATAAAGATAAGACTTTTGAATTCATTACAAAAGTACCACCAGTAGCAGTATTAATTAAAAAAGCTGCTAAAATAGAAAAGGCTTCTGGAAAGCCAAATAAAGAAAAAGTTGCAACAATTACAAAAGCACAAGTAGAAGAGATAGCTAAACAAAAAATGCCTGATTTAAATGCAGCATCACTTGAAGCTGCAATGAGCATGGTAGCAGGTACAGCTCGTTCTATGGGTGTTGTAGTTGCAGAATAATATTAAATTGGGAGAGCTATAAGCTCGATATTACCAAAAGGAGGAAATAATGTCAAAAGGAAAAAGATATGCAGAAAGTGCAAAGTTAGTTGATAAAACAAAACTATATAGCGCTAATGAAGCATTAGAATTAATCGAAAAAATGCCAAAAGCAAAATTCGATGAAACAGTTGAACTACATGTTAAATTAGGTGTAGATTCAAAACATGCTGACCAACAAGTAAGAGGTACAACAGTACTTCCAAATGGAACAGGAAAAACACAAAGAGTATTAGTATTTGCTAAAGGTCAAAAAGCTGACGAAGCTTTAAAAGCAGGAGCAGATTTTGTAGGAGCAGAAGAATTAATACCAAAAATTGAAAAAGAAAACTGGTTCGATTATGATGTTATAGTTGCAACACCAGACATGATGGGTGTTGTAGGCAGATTAGGTAAAGTATTAGGACCAAAAGGCTTAATGCCAAACCCTAAATCAGGAACAGTAACAATGGATGTTACAAAAGCTATAAGCGAAATTAAATCTGGTAAAGTAGAATATAGATTGGACAAAAACAACATTATTCACTTAGGATTTGGAAAAGTTTCATTTGGAACTGAAAAATTAGCTGAAAACTATAGCACTATAATAGATGCTATAATCAAAGCAAAACCAGCAGCAGCAAAAGGACAATACATTAAGAGTGTTGCAATTTCTACAACAATGGGTCCAAGTATGTATATTGATCAAAAATAATTTATGATATATAGCCATAGACAGTAGGCATTAAGATAAGTCCTACCGAGGCATAGAGAACGGATTATCCAATCTTTATAGCCTCAGGCTATACGGATTGGATTTATTTTTTGGGATTGTGTATCCAATAAAAACAAAACCAGGAGGTGAATTAAAAATGGCAAATGAAAAAAATATAGCAGTAAAAAAAGCAGAAGTAGAAAAATTAGCTGAAGAAATAAAAGAAGCTAAAGTAGTACTTTTAACAGATTATAGAGGAGTAACAGTTTCTGATGATACAGAATTAAGAAACGCAATAAGAGACTCACATGCTGAATACAAAATTATAAAGAACAATATAACAAGAAGAGCTTTAGATTTAAATGGAAACAATGAACTAGATAGTTTATTAGTAGGACCAACAGCAGTTGTTATAGGAAAGGAAGATTACCTAGAACCAGCTAAAGCAATATACAACTTCACAAAAACACATGAATTCTATAAAATTAAAGGTGGTATAATAGAAGGAAAAGTTATGACAGCAGAAGAAATAATAACTCTTGCTAAATTACCATCAAGACAAGAATTACTTGCAAAACTTGCTGGTGCATTACTTGGCAATATTACAAAACTTGCAGTTGCACTTGATCAAGTAAAAGCTCAAAAAGAAAACGCTTAGTTTGAGCAAAAAATATTCACATTGCCGTGAAAGAACGTAAAGTTCAATAAATAAAAAAATAAAATAAGGAGGAATTTTAAAATGGCAAAAATAGATGAATTATTAGAAAGCATAGATGCTTTATCAGTAGCTGAATTAGCTGAATTAGTAAAAGGAATAGAAGAAAAATATGGAGTATCTGCAGCAGCAGTTGCAGCACCTGTAGCAGGTGGAGCTGCAGCAGCAGCTGAAGAAAAAACATCATTTGATGTAGTATTAACAGACGTAGGAGCAAACAAAATCCAAGTAATCAAAGTTGTTAGAGATGCAACAGGTTTAGGATTAAAAGAAGCTAAAGAATTAGTTGATGGTGCTCCAAAAACAGTTAAAGAAGGAGCTTCTAAAGAAGAAGCTGAAGAATTAAAAGCTAAATTCACAGAAGCAGGAGCTGTTATCGAATTAAAATAATTTTGATAATATACAATAAAAATAACACTTGTAAATGTATACAAGTGTTATTTTTTATGGAATAAAATTACATTTTTGTTTGTGTAGTTGGGTCAAGAGCATTTGTTAATTTTTCAACAGTTTTATTATTTACAAATTGCTCAGCTTGTTTTATTGTGAATTCAAATAATTTTTCATCACTACTGCCATGAGCTTTTACAACAGGTTTTTTTACTCCTAAGAAAAGAGCTCCACCATATTCTTTATAGTCCATCATCTTTTTGAATCTATTAATTGCCGGAAGAGTTGGAATAGAGCCTAACATAGATAAAATATTTTTCTTTAAACTTTCAGATAAAGATTTTTTTATTAATTTTCCCATTCCTTCTACAGTTTTTAGAAATATATTTCCAGTAAATCCATCAGCAATTATAGCATCTACTTTACCAGAAAAAGCATCTCTGCCTTCTACATTTCCAATAAAATTAATTCCTAGTTCTGGTGATTTTTCTTTTAGTAATTTATAGCTTTCTTTAATTAAATCATTTCCTTTTGTTTCTTCAGTTCCGATATTAAGTAAGCCAATTGCAGGATTTTCTATTCCTAAAGTATCATGTATATATATGCTAGACATTTGAGCAAATTGCAATAAATTTATTGGTTTACAATTTGTATTGGAACCACAGTCCATTAAAACTAATCTTTTGTGATAAGATGGCAGAATTCCAGCAAGAGCAGGCCTATCAACACCTTTGATTCTTCCAATTAACAAAGTAGCTCCTGTAAGCAATGCACCAGAGTTACCAGCTGAAATAAATACATCACCTTTACCTTCTTTTAAAAGATTAAAACCAACGACCATAGAAGAATCTTTTTTTTGCCTAATTGCAACAGTTGGAGTATCAACCATTTCAATAGTTTCTGTAGCATTGTATATCTTCAATCTTGGAGATATTTCTTCCATAGATTTATTATAAAGTTCTTTAAAACGATTTCGAATAACTTCTTCTTTTCCGATTAGCCATAATTCAGCCTGTATTTGATTTATTGCATTTACTGCACCTTTAATATTAGCATCTGGAGCATTATCGCCACCCATAGCATCTAAAAGTATTATCATATTGAATCTCCTTTGCGAATGTGCTGAATAATACACATTCTAATATTGTGAATATATTTTATAACTTATGAAAAACAAAGTCAATTATATTTAAAAAATCTTTAGAATTAGTAAAAGAGTAATAAGTAAATTGATTGACTTTTTACAGAAATATGTATATAATATAAATAGAAAATGAGAACACAAATAATGTGTGTTACCCAATATAATTGAATTACACCACTAGCTCTGTGAAAGCGTATGTGGTGTATTTTTTATTGTTGCTTATTTGATAGTATTATGTATATAACACTTAATAAGGCAACGTTTATAGTTACAGAAATCATAAATCCTATTATTAAGAACAAGCGATTATTAAAACTCTGAAAAAAGAAGCTTAGAAACAAAATAAAAGAAGGGGAAATAACAATTTTTCCCTCTTCTTCTTTATGGAGGCGACACCCGGATTCGGACCGGGGATCAGAGTTTTGCAGACTCGTGCCTTACCACTTGGCTATGTCGCCATTAATATAATATATTAGCTATAGTTGAATATTATAACTATTTTAATAAAAAATGTGTAACAAGGTTACACTGTATAATTAATATGGAGCAGGTAACGGGAATCGGACCCGTAACTTAACCTTGGCAAGGTTATGTTTTACCACTAAACTATACCTGCAATTTATAGATTAATAAGCAATTAATATAATACCAAAATAATTTATAAAAGTCAAGTGAAATTTGACATTTTCATAATTTTACTGTATAATAGAGTATAGTTGTTACCATTTAAAGGTAAAGAAGAGATTTAATTTATACTATTAATTTTAATAATAATGAGACCGGAAATTTAAAAAATATGAAACTATGTATCTAGAACTAGATATGTATTTTTGTGCATTCAAAAGAAAAAATAGAACATTTTATAAGTAACAACAAAAACAAAGAAGGAGATAATATGAAAGAAGAGAATAAAAAAGAAAAAGTACAATCTGAGACAATTCAAAAAAAAAGAAGTGGATATAATAAGAGAAAATCATATCCAAAAAAAGACGTTAAAGAAACTGAAATTAGCGTTACAGCTATCGAAGTAAAAAAAGAAGAAAAAAGGTTAACAAAAATACCTAGTAAAAGTTTGGTAAAAAGAGAAGAATTTAGATTTAAAAAGCCAAATTTAAAAATAATACCATTAGGTGGTATAGAAGAGATTGGAAAGAATATTACAGTATTTGAATATGGTGATGATATTATTGTAGTAGATTGTGGTATAGAGTTTCCAACTGATGATATGCTTGGAATTGATATGGTTATTCCAGATGTAACATATTTAATTAAAAATAAAGAGAAGATTAAAGGATTGGTTATAACACACGGACACGAAGACCACATTGGATCAATTCCATATATATTAAAACAAGTAGATATGCCTATTTATGCAACTAAATTGACTTTAGAATTAATAAAGAATAAGTTGGACGAACACAATTTATTAAGAACTACAAAGTTGCATGAAGTAAAACAAGGTCAAACTGTAAAATTAGGAAAATTTGCTATTGAGTTTATCAGCAGTTGCCATAGCATACCAGATGCTGTTATGCTTGCAATTCATTCTCCTGTAGGAACAGTATTGCATACAGGCGACTTTAAAATAGATTATACACCAATAGATGGAAAGAAAATGGATTTAGGCAGAATCGCAGAACTTGGAAATAAAGGAATATTAGCACTTATGTCTGATAGTACTAATGCTGAAAGAAAAGGTTTTACAATGTCTGAAAGCTCTGTTGGAGAAGTAATAGATAAGTTATTCATAAATTGCAAGAAAAGAATAGTTGTAGCAACATTTGCCTCAAATGTGCATAGGGTTCAACAAATTGTGGATTGCGCAGTTAAATATGGAAGAAAAATTGCGATTTGTGGTAGAAGTATGCAAAACATGATAGAAGCGGCAATGAAGATTGGTTACATTAAAGTAGAAAAAAATGTTTTTATTGATATAGATATGATAAAAAATTATACTGATGATCAATTGGTAATTATAACTACAGGGAGCCAAGGAGAAACAATGTCTGCGTTAACTAGAATGGCTTCAGGAAATCACAAAAAAGTAACTATAACTCCAAACGATTTAGTAATAATTTCAGCAAATCCTATACCAGGAAATGAAAAATCAGTTTCTAAGGTAATAGATGATTTAATGAAGATAGGCGCAGAAGTAGTATATAGCTCTTTGGCAGATGTACACGTATCTGGTCATGCATGCCAAGAAGAGCAAAAGTTAATATTATCATTGGCAAGACCAAAATACTTTATACCAGTTCATGGTGAGTATAGACAATTAATGGCACATGCAGAGACTGCTAAGAAACTAGGAATACCTGCTCAAAATATATTCTTAACTACTAATGGAAAAACATTAGAATTGAATGAAAATGAAGCAAAATTCACAACATTAGTTCCATCAGGAAAAGTATTAGTTGATGGGCTAGGAGTTGGAGATGTAGGAAATATAGTTCTAAGAGACAGACAGCATTTATCTCAAGATGGTTTAATTGTAATTGTTTTAACAATGGATTCTAGCACAGGAGAAATAGTATCAGGTCCAGATGTAATATCAAGAGGTTTCGTATATGTTAGAGAATCTGAGAATTTGATGGAAGATGTAAAGAAAGTCATAAAAGATGAAGTATTTAAATTTGAAGCAAAACATATCACAGATTGGTCAACAATAAAGTCTACTTTGAAAGATACATTAAGAGACTATATATTTGAAAAAACAAAAAGAGATCCAATGATTTTACCAATTATAATGGAAATTTAAATAAAAGGAGAGAAGAAATATGGATTATAAATATTTAGCTAATTTGATTTTTCCAGACGCAAAGCCTATAGAGTATTATGAGGAAAAATATCCTGAAAGAAATTTGAAAGAAGGGGCAGTTGTAAGCAGGTTTGCTCCAAGCCCAACAGGTTTTGTGCATATAGGAGGTTTATATCAAGCTCTAGTTGCTAGAAAAATGGCAAACCAAACAGATGGAGTATTCTTTTTAAGAATAGAAGATACTGACCAAAAAAGAGAAATAGAGAATGGTGTGGTTGATATAGTAAATTCATTAAAAGATTTTGCTATGGACCCAGATGAAGGAATGATAAATCAAACAGAAGAGATTGGAAATTATGGACCATATAAGCAATCTTTAAGAAGAGAAATATATCAAGCATATGCTAAAAAGTTTATAGAGATGGGAAAAGCATATCCATGTTTTTGTTCTCCAGAAGAGTTGGATGAATTAAGAAAAAAACAAGAAGCAGCAGGGGTTAGAACAGGATATTATGGAATATGGGCAAAATGTAGAAACTTATCTGTTGATGAGATGATAACAAGAATAAAAAATGGAGAGAAGTATATTGTTAGATTTAAATCACCAGGAAGAGAAGATAGAAAAATTAGACACAAAGATGTTGTAAAAGGAAATGTGGATTTTCCGGAGAATGACCAAGATATAGTAATAATAAAAGCAGATGGACTTCCAACATATCATTTTGCACATTTAGTGGATGACCATTTGATGAGGACAACTCTTGTAATAAGAAGTGATGAGTGGTTATCTTCAGTACCATTACATTTGCAATTATTCCATGAAATGGGACTCAAGGCTCCTAAATATGCACATATTTCACCAATTATGAAAAATGATAATGGAAATAAACGTAAATTAAGTAAGAGGAAAGACCCAGAAGCGGCAGTTTCTTACTATGAAGAAATAGGTGTACCTAATGAAGCCGTTAAAGAATATTTATTAAATATAGCAAACTCAAATTTTGAATTATGGAGAAAACAAAATCCAGATAAAACTATAGATGAATTTGATTTTCAAATTAATAAAATGAGTGTTAGTGGAGCTTTATTTGATATGGTAAAACTTTTAGATGTTGCAAAAAACGTTATATCAAAATATACAGCAGATCAAGTTTATATTGAATCTATAAAATGGGCTGAGAGACACGACAATGAATTATTAGAACTTTTAAATGATAAAGAGTATTCTATTAAAGTATTGAATATAGAAAGAGGAAAATCTAAACCTCGTAGAGATATAGCAAAATGGTCAGATGTAAAAGATTGTATAGTATATATGTATGATGAAAAGTTTTTCAATGGAAATGAAAAATATGATTATGACAAAATAAATGATAAAGAAGAAATAAAGAGAATATTGGATTTATATATATCAAAATACTATGATGAGGAAGATGACCAGTCTACATGGTTCAATAAAATAAAGGATTTAGCAGAAGAATTAGGCTATGCTAGAGAAGTAAAACAATATAAGCAAGAACCAGAAAAATGGCCAGGACATGTTGGCGATATAAGTACAGTAATAAGAGTGGCAGTTACTAAGAGAAGAAATACACCGGATTTATATGAAATATTACATGTGTTAGGAAAAGAATCTGTAGAGAAGAGAATTAAAAAGGCTATAGAGAAATAAAATAATTAAATAAAAAAGAAACGCGCTAGATTATTATCTAGCGCATTTCTGGTCATTAAACTTCGTAAATTTCTGCACCACATATTTCCAAGAACTCTCGAACTTGGAAATCATAAATACGACTCCCTGTCATATTTACAATGATAATATTATCATCGTGGGGCGATGCTGTAACTTGAACATCATGAAACTTGTTATTGACATGATTCATGATGTTGTTGCGTTCCTCTGCCGGGCAATAGAATTTTGCTGTCTGACGAGTTGCGCTTTTTACGAAATCCATAAAAGGACCTCCTTAAGAATTTTAGCTTCTTTCGAAGCCTAGAGTGATATTAGTATATCACATATTATTAGAATTTTCAACATAATTCGACAATATTTTCCAACATTTTTCAGAATATATGCGTCTTTCTGAAGAGTATGGGATAAAAGTTAAATCTTTTAAAGGATTTAGCTCATTTTGCAATCTTGCAACTTCGTTATCCACTTTTGTAACTGCGATTTTATCTGCTTTATTTGCAATAATTAAACAAGGTAAATTGCAATGAATAATGTAATCGTACATAAGTTTATCATTACTAGAAGGGCTGTGGCGAATGTCTATTAGAAATACAATTAAGGCAATGTTTTTGCTGGTTGATAGATATTCTTCTATGAAAGTGCCAACCTTGGCCTGTTCTTGCTTAGACATTTTACTATAGCCATATCCAGGCAAATCAACGAAATAGAATTTATCATCTATGTTGTAGAAGTTAATTTGCCTAGTTTTTCCAGGTTCACTACTTGTCCTAGCTAGTTTTTTTCTATTAAGCATAGTATTTATAAAGCTAGATTTACCAACATTAGATTTACCAACTAAAACTATTTGAGGTAAATCATTTTGAGGGTATTGTTTAGGGCTAACAGCACCAATTTCAAATTTTGGATTTTTTATTATCATAACTAATTCCTTTCTGGGATTGGTTTATATTAATCTTTTGCTGGTTCTAATTTCTCTTTGCCACCCATGTATGGACGTAAGATTTCAGGTATTATAACACTTCCATCTTCTTGATAATTGTTTTCTAATACAGCAATTAATCCTCTTGGAGTAGCAACTACTGTGTTGTTTAAAGTATGTGGATAATAATTACCTTTTTCACCTTTTACACGAATTCCTAAACGTCTAGATTGAGCATCACCTAAAGTAGAACAGCTACCAACTTCAAAATATTTTTGTTGTCTTGGGCTCCAAGCTTCTACGTCGCAAGATTTTACCTTTAAATCTGCTAAGTCTCCACTACAGCATTCTAATTGCCTTACAGGAACATTCCAGCTTCTAAATAAGTCAACTGTAAGCTTCCACATTTTGTTGTACCAATCCATAGAGTCTTCAGGCTCACAAAGAACTATCATTTCTTGTTTTTCAAATTGATGAACACGATATAATCCTCTCTCTTCCAAACCATGAGAACCGATTTCTTTTCTGAAACAAGGAGAATAAGAAGTCATATTAATAGGAAGATCAGATTTTTTAATAAGTTGACCTTTAAATCTACCAATCATAGAATGTTCAGATGTACCGATTAAATATAAATCTTCTCCTTCAATTTTATACATCATAGCATCCATTTCTTCAAAACTCATAACCCCTGTAACAACATCGCTACGAATCATAAATGGAGGAATTGCATAAGTAAAACCAGCTTTTATCATAAAGTCTCTGGCACATGCAAGCATTGCTTCATGAAGTCTAGCAACATCTCCAATTAAATAATAAAAACCAACACCACTAGTACGTCCAGCAGATTCTTTATCCAATCCGTTAAATTTAGCAATAATATCTGCATGGTGAGGAATTTCATAAGATGGAACTGTAGCTTCTCCAAATCTTTGAACCTCAACATTTTCAGAATCGTCTTTTCCAATTGGCACAGATGCATCCATAATGTTTGGAATTTTCATCATTCTAGATTTTATTTCCTCAGAATACTCAGCTTCTAATTTTTCATTCTCAGCTAGTTTATCATTTATTTTTCTTACTTCAAGCTTAGTTTGCTCAGCTTCTTCTTTTTTGCCTTCTCTCATTAAAGAGCCAATTTTATCACTTAAAGAATTACGTTTAGCACGAAGCTCGTCTCCATTTAATTTTACAGCTCTACTTTTTTGATCAAGCTCAATAACTTCATCAACTAAAGGAAGCTTTTGATCTTGAAACTTATTCTTAATATTTTGCTTTACAACATCAGGGTTTTCTCTTAAAAACTTAATATCTATCATAATGCTCCTCCTAAAATTTATTTTATATAAAAAAATCACTCTTATGCAAAAACATAAGGGCGACATATAACCTAAACTATTTGCACCAACCATAGTCTCTCTTAATATGTACAATATTATATTACACAATATCGCAAATGTCAACAGGCGCAAGAAGTAGATGGTTAAATTTTAATAAGTGTATAAATCTGGAAAAAGTAGAAATAATAAACATATAAATTAAATTTTGATTAGGAGAAGCAATGGCGATTTTTATAGAGATAATTAAGTTTTTATTGTATTCATTTGCAATAGTAATTGTAGCAAAATATTTATTAGTTCCAACATTACGAAAGTTATCAGAATTATTTAATTTGGGACCAAAGGCTGCAGGTAATATAGCAGGAATAGCTACTTCGGTTCCAGAGCTATTAACAGTATCATTTGCTGCATATGCAGGTTTTATAGAAACTGGAATTTATAATGTTTTAAGTTCAAATATAATAAATTTAGCTCAATATTTAGGAGCGATATATATAAATAAAAATCAAAAATATATTAGAAATAAGGCAATAAGAATAGATATTATTATGGTCATAATTACAATAATAATACCAGCTTTTATGGTGGTAGCAAATATAAAAGTAAATATGCTAACGGTTATATTTTTTGTTATTTTACTATGCTTATTTTATTATATTAATTTAAATGTGCACAAATTGTATCTTAGAAAGCAAGATGAGCAAATTAATAAAGAGGAAAATAGTAAATATACGCAGGAGGAGGAATTAATTAAAAAAGGTTCTAAAAGAGGGCTGCAAATAATAATTAATATTGTATATATAATTTTTATAGCTATAGCTTTATATCTAATAGGAAATTTATTAAGTGATAGCTTAACAAATTTAAGTATTACATTTAAATTACCAGACTTTGTGTTAGGCATTGCGTTAGGATTTATAACAAGTATTCCAGAACTTATAACATTTACTGAAGCACAAAGAAAGCCAGATAAACAAGCTGTAGGGGCGGAATTGGGAGTAGTAGAAGCAACAAATAATTTACTAACATCTAACCTATTAAATTTATTTGCAATACAATCAATTGGAATTATTATATATAATTTATTTGCGAAGTAGGAGGAAGTATGATTTACGAAGAATATGTGAGTGAAAAGAAAATAAAAGATGTAAATGAAGAAGAAGAAAAAAGAGAAATAATTGTAAGTATAATAAAAACTAAAATAGAATTAGAGAATAACAGGAAAAATTTTGAATTTGCTGAGGCAGAATTAATTGATTATTATTTGTATCAAATTAAGGCAAATCAGTCTAAATTAGATTATTTAATAAAGAAGGCAAAAGATAAAAAAATAATGTTAAATTTAATAGATAAAATTAAGTATGATGTTATATAAAAAATGTATATCTGTCCAAGCTTAATCATATAAATTAGCATGAGGTGATTTAAACTTGGATGCAAAAATGATTCTGATATATGTAGGGTGTTTGATAGGAATATTTATAATAGGAAAAATATTTATCGTACCAATTAAATTTATTTGTAAATTATTAATAAATTCCATTATAGGAGTAATTTTAATTTATATAATAAACTTGATTGGTACGATGTGGGGCTTTCATATAGGGATTAACCTAATTACTGCTGTAACAGTAGGAATACTTGGAATTCCAGGAGCAATACTGCTTATAATTATTCAACTGTTACTGATTTAGCCAAGTTACGCGGTTTATCTACATCTAAGCCTTTGCTTTTAGAGATATAGTATGATAGTAGTTGCAATGGGACAACTGAAAGTGCTGGTGATAGTAACTCGTTTGTTACAGGAATATTAATTACACAATCCAAGCTGATATTTGGAAGTGATTGGTTTGTTATTATTAATGTTCTTGCACCTCTTGTAATAACTTCTTGAATATTACTAATAGATTTTTCTACAAGATGCTTATCAGTAACAATTCCGATTACAGTTACACCATTTTCAATAAGGGCAATAGGACCATGCTTTAGTTCGCCTGCAGCATATGCTTCAGAATGAATATATGAAATTTCTTTTAGCTTTAATGAACCTTCTAGAGCTACATTATAATCATTTCCTCTACCTAAGAAAAACATATCTTTTTGAGTATATACTTTATTTGCAAATTCTTTTATTTTGTTTGCATTTTCTAAGATAGATTCTACTTTAGAAGGTAAATTTAATATTTCTAATTTTAAGCTTTCTAAAAAATTTTTTTCACAAGACTCTAATAATTCAGCAAAATATATTCCTAAAATAGTTATAAGTACTACTTGTGAAGTATATGCTTTTGTAGAGGCAACAGCGATTTCAGGACCTGCATGAGTATAAACTGTGTAATCTGCTTCTCTGGTGATGGAACTACCAATAACATTTGATATTGCAAGAGTTTTTGCTTTTTTTGATTTTGCAAGGCGAAGTGCTGCTATTGTATCTGCAGTTTCTCCAGATTGGCTTATATAAATGCACAAAGTTTTTTCATCAACCAGTGGATCTCTATATCTAAATTCAGAAGCAATATCAACTTCTACAGGAATTCTACATAATTTTTCAATAACAGTTTTTCCAATCAAACCAGCATGCATAGCAGTACCACATGCTACTATGTATATTTTATTTATAGATTTTAAATAGTTTTTGGAAATATCTAAATCATTAAAAACAGAGATTTCACCAGTCTTAAGCCTAGAACCGATAGTTTCTCTTATTGCTACTGGTTGTTCATATATTTCTTTTAGCATATAATCCTCATAACCATTCTTATCAGCGCTAGAAGCAGCCCATTCTATATTTTTTATTTCTTTATTATGAGGCTCTAAATGATTATCATAGAAACTTATATTGCTACTTGTAATTACTGCAATCTCGTTATCATCTAATAAATAAAATTCATTAGTATATTGCAAAATGGCAGGGATATCGGAAGCAATAAAATTTTCTTTTTTCCCTTTTCCTATTACCAAAGGGCTATCTTTTTTTACAACAATAATTTCATTTGGAAATAGGGATGAAATTACTTCAAGTGCATAGCTACCTTTTAAATCATCTACTGTACGTTTAACCGCATCTAGAAATTTTTCAAAACCATCTAAAATGGAATTAGTTGAGTAATAATAATGAATTAAATTCGGGATAACTTCGGTATCTGTCTGAGATTTAAAAGTATATCCATATCCCTGTAAGAAAGATTTTAGTTCAGAAAAATTTTCTATAATTCCATTATGAACTACAGCGAAAGTATTATAGCAATCCATGTGAGGATGAGCATTTTCTTTAGAGGGAATACCATGAGTAGCCCATCTGGTATGTGCAATTCCTAAAGTGCCAGATAAATTCTTTACTGAATCTAAATTTTGCAGATTTGCAACTCTACCTTTTTCTTTATTAATAATAATTTTATTTTTTTCTATTGTAGCCATTCCGGCCGAATCGTAGCCCCTATATTCTAATTTTAATAAACCATTAATTAAAACTTCATTTGCTTTTCTATAACCTGTGTAACCAACAATTCCACACATAATAAACCTCCTTTATATAAAATATAATATACACATAAAATAAAAATATTGCAAGTACATCTTGTAGCTTGAACAAATAGTGGGATTTTGGTATAATAACAAATAGAGGAAAAAGAAATGTTTGATGTAGAAAAAGAATTAAAAAAGCTGCCTGCTAAGCCAGGGGTGTATATAATGCATGATAAAGATGATAATATTATATATGTTGGTAAAGCGGTAGTATTAAAAAATAGGGTAAGGCAATATTTTAGAAAAAATAATAAAACACAAAGAATTCAAAATATGGTGGCATTGATAGATCATTTTGAATATATAGTTTGTGAAAGTGAAGCGGAAGCTCTTATTTTGGAATGCAATCTAATAAAGAAAAATATGCCTAAATTTAATGTTTTATTAAAAGATGATAAAACGTATCCATATATAAAAATAAATTTGCAAGCAGATTATCCAGATGTGTATATTACAAGGAGAATTTTAAACGATGGGGCAAAATATTTTGGCCCATATGCTAATGCTGGCAGTGCTAAGGAGATTGTAGATTTTATTAAAAGCAGATACAAGATAAGACAGTGTAAAAGTTTTAAATATAAAGACAGACCATGTTTGAATTATCATATAAAAAAATGCATGGCACCATGTATGGGATATGTAACAAAGGAAGAATATAGGAAACAAATAAAACAGATAATAGCGATACTAGAAGGCAAAACAGAAGAATTAGTAAAACAATTAAAACAAGAAATGAATCAGGCCGCCAAAGAATTGAAATTTGAACAGGCACAAGATTTGAGAGATAAAATATACGCAATAGATGCAATGTCACAAAGACAAAAAGTTTCGAATATATCTGAAAATGATATAGATGTAATTGGAATTGCAAGAAATGAAATTGAAGTATGTGTGGAAATGTTTTATATAAGAAATAGCAAGATGGTAGGTAGAAAACATTACTTTTTCAAGGGGCTAAATGATGAAGAAGATAAAGAGATATTATCAAGTTTTTTAAAACAATTTTATTTAGGAAGGCAGTTCTTTCCAAGCAAGATTATGATAAGGGAAGAAATAGAGGATAAACAATTAATAGAAGAAACTTTAACATCACTAGCGGGCAGAAAAGTGGAGATAAAAACTCCTCAAAAAGGCGAAAAATTAAGATTAGTAGAGATGACCGAGCAGAACGCAAAAATCACGTTGGATAATAAGGAAAAAGATAAATACAATATCTTAAAAGAATTAAAAGAAGTATTACAATTGGAGACTATACCAAGGAAAATTGAATGTTATGATATATCTAATTTATCTGGTACAAATATGGTTGCGGGAATGTGCGTAATGCAGGATGGGATTATTAAGAAAAATTTATCAAGAAGATTCAAGATAAAAGAAGTAATAGGGCAAGATGACCCTGCGTGTATGGAAGAAGTTGTTTCTAGGAGATTAAGACATTCGGTTCCAATTTTAAATGAAGATAAACCAAATGGATTCGGAGATTTACCAGATGTAATATTTGCAGATGGCGGAATAACACAAATACATGCAATTCAGCAAGCCATAAAGAAAGTTAATAAAGAAATAGAAGCTAAAGCTAGAGAAAAGGGCATTGAAATAACAGAGAAAGATAGGATAAATATTGATGTATTTGGAATGGTAAAAAATGATAAACATCAAACAAGAGCTTTAATGAATGATAGAAGAGAAGAACTAGAGATTTCTCAAACATTATTAAATACAATAACGATGTTCCAAGATGCAGTGCATGATACTGCAATTGGATACCATAAGAAGCTAAGAAATGAAGGAGTAACAAAATCTGCACTAGATAATATAAAAGGAATTGGAACTGCTAAAAAAGTAGCATTACTGAAAAAATATGGAAGTGTAGAAAAAATAAAAGCAGCTTCAGTAGATGATATAGCAGAAGTAAAAGGAATAAATAAAGAATTGGCACAGAAGATAAAAGAAAATCTATAAGATTAAAGTGGAAAAAGAAAATAAATAGTTGCAAGATGACTAATTATAAGAACATTTGAACTACGAAAGTATTCATAAATAAGAAAATCCAGAATATATATAGTATCAGGAATATTAGTGATGGGGCTTTGCCCTAAGAAAGGGGAATTATGGAATATTCTAAAGATATTATACTGGGAATAAATTATTTAGGAGAGGACAAGCAGTTAAAAAAGAAGGGCAGGATAGTGAAGCTTATAAATGATCACAAATTTATAGTTTCAATGGGTATAACATGTGTAATTTTAATAATGCTAGATTGCTTTTTAGTTTATAGTTTTATAGAGTTGTTTCAAAAAATATAGTAAAATTGGGAGATATAAAAATGAAATTAGCAGATAATTGGAAAGATTATGAAATATTAGATATGGCAAATGGGGAAAAGCTAGAGAGATGGAAGGATATAATTTTAGTAAGGCCAGATCCTCAAATTATTTGGAATGAAAAACAATTTACCAATAAATGGAAAAACGCTAATGCAAGATATGATAGAAGTAATACTGGAGGAGGGCATTGGGAATATAAAAATAAGTTGCCAGAAAGTTGGCAAGTAAAATATAAGAACCTAACTTTTAATATAAAGCCAATGGGATTTAAACATACTGGCTTATTTCCAGAGCAGGCTGTTAACTGGGATTGGATGATGAAAAAAATCAGTACAACAATAAAAGAAGAAAAAAGAGAAGTAAAAGTGTTAAATCTTTTTGCGTATACAGGTGGAGCAACTGTTGCTTGTTTATCAGCAGGTGCCTCAGTTTGCCATGTTGATAGCTCTAAGGGAATGGTTGCATGGGCAAAAGAGAATGTAGAAAGTTCTGGATTAAAAGACAAGCCTGTTAGATATATAGTGGATGATGTTGTAAAATTTGTTAACAGAGAAATAAGAAGAGGCAACAAATATGATGCTATAATAATGGACCCTCCATCATATGGAAGAGGAACTAATGGAGAAGTATGGAAGTTTGAGGAAAATATAGAAAATTTAATAAAAATATGTATGCAAGTTTTATCTGATAAACCAATATTCTTTTTGATTAATTCTTATACAACTGGAATTTCTAGCATGGTGTTAGAAAATATATTAAAGATAAATATGAAAAGTAAAAGGATAAAAGGAAAATATGAAAATGGTGAAATAGGAATTCCTATGTCAAATTCAGATTTGATATTGCCATGTGGTATCTATTCAAGGTGGGAGAGTTAATAAATGGAAAAATTAAAAGTACTATATGAAGATAATCATATAATAGTAGTAGTAAAACCTGTAAACATACCTTCTCAGGCAGATAAAACAGGCGATGTGGATATGCTAACAATTATTAAGGAATATATTAAAGAAAAATATAATAAACCAGGAAATGTGTATTTAGGATTGGTTCATAGATTGGATAGACCAGTTGGTGGAGTAATGGTGTTTGCAAAGACGTCAAAGGCTGCTGCGAGGCTAAGTGAACAGGTTAGAAATAAAGAATTAAAAAAGCAGTATCTGGTTATTGTGAATGGAAAGTTACCAGAGAAAAAAGGAAAACTTGAAGACTATTTATTAAAAAATGAGAAAAATAATATGAGTAAGGTGGTAAATAAAGATACTAAGAATGCAAAGTTAGCAGTGTTAGAATATGAAGTTTTAAAATATGATAAAGATTTGAATTTATCCGTCTTAAAAGTAGATTTACATACTGGTAGACATCATCAAATAAGAGTGCAACTTTCAAGCAGGAATCATAGCATATATGGGGATCAAAAATATGGAGGAAGGGGGCATGGCAAACAGATTTGTTTGTGGGCTTATAAATTAACCATAAAACATCCAATAACTAAAGAAGAGATGGAATTTAAAGAGTTACCTAGAAAAGCAGGTAGCTGGAAAATACTGGAAAGGATAGAAACAATATAATTGGAACTTTCAGGGCTGTTCATAAATGTGAACAGTCTTAATTTTTATATTATTGTAAATTTTATATGAAAGTGCCTGTTTTTTATATGAAAATAAACATTGAAAAATTTGTTATAAAAGAGGAGCATTTTGTAAGTAAAATGTGAATAAAGTCAAATTCTGGTATATTATGAGCACAACAAAACGAGGTGAGCAAAATGATAGATAAGATTTGTGAAATCCTAACGAAGAAAATTAGAAAAGAAATGCCAGAGTTAACTGATGAAAGAGCAGAGGCAATAATGTTTGGATTGCAACTAATTATAGGAGAGATACCAAAGCTTATATTATTATTTGCATTAGCAATCATCTTGCATATAGGAAAGTTAGTAATATTTGCATATATATCAATGCTACCATATAAAATAGTAGCAGGTGGTTTTCACTTAAAGACTAACTTAGGATGCACAATTGGAACATTCTTAGTATATTTTGGAAATGTGTTATTAAGTAAATACATAATTATCCAACCTGTATATATGAAATATATTTTAATAGGTTTAATATGGATATTCTCAATGATAATGATTTCAATTTACGCACCTGCAGATACAATCAATATGCCAATATTAAGAACAAAAGAAAGAAGAGCTAAAAAAGTATTATCTTACATTTTTGCAACAACAACACTTATAGCTGCAATTATAATAGAAAATACTACATTATCTAATATGCTAATATTCAATGTATTTATGGAGTCAATATTTATATCAAAATTAGCATTTAAACTAACAAAAAATGAATATGGATATGAAACATATGTAAAGCAAAATAGTTTGGAGTAATACAAGCATTAGCCGGCAATGCTTTATTATAAATATAATATATTGTTGTAATAAAAGGAGGACAAAAATATGTTAAAATTAGTAGCAAAAATAGCAGAGAAATATGCAAAAAATACAAATACAGCTTGTTGGTTTTTTGGAGTTTTACATCAACCAAAGATGCCAGCTTCATTAATAAAGAAAGATTAATTATAAAATTTCCTTAAGATGTCAAAGCATCAATAAAATAAGATAGGAGAAAATCCTATCTTATTTTACAGCCTATTCATTATAAATTTCTATTTGTTGTTTAAAGAATTCATCTGTTTTTGTAGTAAACCTTGCTAAATTTTTATGTCTTTTAATAATCTTATCTACTTCCCATAAGCCTAAGCCAGTATTTTTAGGTTTTGTAGAATAACCTTTTTCATAAATTTTTTCTACGTTAACATCCTTGTTGTTATAAGTATTTTCTATTATTAATAGTTGACGATTTTGTCTTAAATCATTTCTTATAATAACGTTGATTAACTTGTTTTCACATTCACCAGATGCTTCTATTGCATTATCCATAAGTATACCAAGGATTCTAGTAAATTCATAAATTTGCATATGCAATTTGCTAAAATCAATAAAACATTCAAGATTAATTTTTATACCTAAGCTATCAGCTTTATAGTACTTGTTAGCAAGAACAGCGTATACAGCAGGGTTATTAATTGTATCAGGATTTAATGAACTTAAATTATTTACTTGATTGCAGTCTTGTAATAATTGTTTATAATATTTCTTCAATCCTTCAAGATCATTAGTTTCTACATATCCACCAATGCTTGCAATAATATTAGAAAAATCATGTTTGAAAGCTCTAACATTGTCATGAAGTATTTGAAGAGTCTTATTATATTGTTTTTCTTGTTCTAAATCCATTACAGTTTTTTCTAGTTTCATAGTTTTACTCATACTAAAAATACTAATACCAAAGTATGCAATTAAAGAAAGGATGTTAATTATGATAACTGATAGAGGTAATTTATTGTTTAGATATATTATTAAATACATTTGCATAAAAATAACAATTAATGCAAAAATCAAATTTGTAACAATAATACCTTTATTATGTTTTGTGATATTATCCCATATTGAAATTCTAAAGTTTATTTTTTTACAGAGCTTAGATAATAGAAATATAAGAGAATAGATTAATAATGTAGAAGCTATTCTATAAATTGGGATATTTGCAAGCATATCATAAGAATTACCGGTGATAATAAAAAATACTTTAATAATAATTAGTTCAAGAATTAATACACAAACTAATATTAGGAATTCAGAAATGATTCCTTTGAAAAATGAAACTTTAAAAATTAACATTATTGCTAAAGGCGTAAATATAAATGTTACAATATTGCTGTAAGGTTTTGGTATTACAACTGAACAAAGAATGCCAACTAAAGAAGAAAGTAAAATATATAGTGCCTTTTGTTTTTTAGTATAAGGAATATTAAGAACACTAGTAAATAAGCACATATACACGTACATTTCTAAAAAGATAAATGGTAATCCTGTAACAGTTGTTAGTATCTCATTTTCTGTAGTTAAGCTAGTCCAAATATTATTTAATAGTTCCATAATTTTTTAATACCTCCATAAATTTCTTCTTATATTTTGGTCCAATGTAGCATTGAGAGAGCTGAGAATTTTTAAAATAAATTGTATTGCATCTAAAATCAATATTACTAATATTATCCATATTCGCAATAAATGATTTATGGCATCTAATAAAATTTGCTGGGAGAGAATTCATGATGTTTTTAAAAGAACCATATGTCTCTATGCTACCAGAATTCATGTAATATATAGTTTTCATACCGTCTTTTTGAATATAATTTACTAAATTTTGATTTATTAATTTATATTTATTGTTTAATTTTATAAATTGAGCAGTGTTTGAATTTATATCATCGAATAAACGTAAAACAGTGCTTTCTAAACGAGATTTAGAAAAGGGCTTTTGAATAAAATCAAAAGTTTTACATTCGTATGCAGAAAATATATATTCAAAATGAGCAGTGATAAATATTATATAAATAAATTTATTTTTTTGTCTTATTTTCTTTGCTAACTCTATGCCGTTGTAATCTGAGTTTAAGTCTATATCTAGAAACAGGACTTCAATAGTATTAGAGTTAATAAAAGAGACCAAATCATTAATTTTGCTGGTAGCAAATTTTACACAACCATCCAAATCATATTCAATGAAAATAGATTCTAATGAATTTTTTAACTTCTGTAAAATCTGCATATTGTCATCGCATAATGCGAAGTTAATCATAAAATCATCTCCCATGATAAAAATGTTATAAGTAAAATTAATATAGTAAAATATAAGATAATGCAAGATGAATTTTGGTGAATAAAAAGTTATTATAAGCAATATTGTTGTTTTTTCTGGATTTTTAGATGACAAAATGTGAATTTAAAAGTTAATATAAACTAATCAATTAACAAAATTAAAAGTAATAATATTGGCTATTATTCATAGAATTAAATAGCATATAAATTTATAAGATGGGGGAAAGATAAAGATGAAAAAACCATTTGTTATATTTTTAATAATATTGTTATTTTTAATATTGTTATTATTTGCATATAATAATCGGAAAAAGAACCGAAATAATTGCAACTGGAGCAGCAGTAAGTGATATTGAAAATTTAAATAATTCAAAAATAGGATTTGGAATAAAAAGGGCAGATAATCATGAACAGCCGGATATTGGAAAGAAGAATATTACAATTTTAGATAAATATGAAGCTTTGTATATGGGAAATAAAGATTTACCATACATTTATCTAACATTTGATTTAGGATATGAAGCGGGATATACAGAAAAAATATTGGAAGTATTGAAAAAAGAAAATGTGATAGGCACATTTTTTATAACAGCACATTACTTGAATACCCAACCAGAACTGGT
>ULQP01018427.1_pt1 | contig 24412 bp, 19 predicted proteins | sample 1954571 | NCBI WGS metagenome assembly ULQP01 (sample SAMEA4835657, study PRJEB28245) | human gut metagenome | biome: gut microbiome; material: fecal sample | place: Denmark | collected 2008 | reverse complement strand
TCTATTCGGATTTGAACAAGAGGGAATCTTAATCGGATTTATGGGAATTGCAGAAGGAAATCTTGAAATGTTATTTGTTGACGATAATTATCGAGGCATAGGAATAGGAAAAAGGTTAATTACTTATGCTATAGGTAATTTGCAAGTAACTAAAGTCGATGTGAATGAGCAAAATATTCAAGCTGTCGGTTTTTATAAGTATATGGGTTTTAGCATATATAAAAGGTCGAATTTAGACGGAGAAGGTAAAGAATATCCTATTTTACATATGCAGTTGTAGTTTCATGTACATAAACAAAAAAACTCCTGCAACCATAACGATTACAGGAGTTTATATATCAGTAATAATCTAATTACTTCTTCATAGCTTCCTCGATAGCAACAGCTACAGCAACCGTAGCACCTACCATCGGGTTGTTACCCATACCCAGGAATCCCATCATTTCTACGTGAGCAGGAACAGATGAAGAACCGGCGAACTGAGCGTCACCGTGCATACGGCCCATAGTGTCTGTCATACTATGGGTAGCTTGCTATAAACTCCTTTAAAAAACATCGTCTTGTTTGTAAAGTGTTATTTTATAACAATATACAAATAAATTAAAGAACTTCGTTTTATTATTGTTTTTGTTTTATTCTAAAATGGCTGTGAATAAGCCACAATTGCTTTATTATAATTCTATTATTATCTTTTGTTTGGTTTAACAGATGTAGATTGAAAAATTAGGTTAATAATCTCTTTTGTAATATTGTACCATTTAGAAGAAAGATGATGGTTCTATGTCAAAATATAGACTGGCAAATATCAATTTTCTATCAAGCACTATTCATAGTAGTTAATAGAAGCCACGTAGTCATTATCATTGTCTTTACTTCCTTTACGTTGGATTTTAGTGGGATACCCATCTTCATCAAATGTATAAGAGAAAGAAAACTGAGAATAATTATTTATTACAGATTCTTCTAGCTTTGTGGAACATTTTCCATATAATCCCATATAATGAAATAGAAAGTTGTAATCATCAGTCATCATACCGTCATAATCAATTAAAAATGGGAATATATGGGCTTTATTATCATATTTAGTATAATGAAATTTCGGTTTTTCAAAAGGTCCAGAATTACCATCAATGATTTGAGCTAGATTATTTTCAGAGTAGATAAATTCTGTTTGCATATAAAAAGAACCATCATCTCTAACATATTGTGACTTTCTTAAAAAGCCATTCTCATACACGAAAGAAATAATACCTCCATAATCTCCATCCATATTTTCAATAAGACCGTTACGATTCAACTTTATGTAAGAAGTATCGCGATCTGTTGAATTCCCATTCTGTTGATAGTCAAAGAAAGTCATCAAATCACTTTGATAGCTAATAGATTTTTCTCCGTTGCCTTCAGAATTATGATATACAACTTTTTCCAATTTCTTGGTTTTATCGTAAAGGAACTCTATATTGAAAAAGCAAGCTTCATTAGGCCATTCAATATTAATAGTCTTAATTTTCTTAGTTTTCACATCCTCTGAGTTATCGGGGTCATTAGGATTTTCTGGTTGTTCTGGTACAACAGGATCAACAGGTTGTTCAATCATAGGATCATCTCCTCCGCAACTTAGTAAAAAACACAATGCAATAAGCATAAAAAGTAATTTTCTAATCATAACAAATTAAATTTTACCCTCCCTGTTCCCTCCGGTTGGATTATAAAATAAAAGGTGTGGGAACTGTATTCGCTTTATCTTACATTCAGGCCTTCGCATTGCCTTTGGAATAGATAAAGCAACAGCAACCCACACCAGTTTTGTATATGTTACCCTCACAGGTAAGTTTAATACAAATGATGCGGGTGCTATTGCTATCACCTTCATTCCAATAATCAAAGTTGCGAAGTTTGAATGTAGAAGATAATTTCAATAACACCTTTCGTTAAACGTATGTCCTTCTATAGAGGTTCAACGCCATGAACTTGTAGAATTGCCACAAAGTTACGAAAAGTGTTTTATGTGTCAACAATTTAAGCTGAAATATTAATCATTTAAAAGGATAGACTATCATAAGCCTGCAATATTTCTTCCTGTCTCAATCCTAAATACCGCTTTGTAATTGCTACACTGGAATGATTAAACAACTCCATGAGTTTCACCAATGCCAACTCTGCATTTTCTGAATTTTGATTGTATACCTGTCTACCAAATGTTTTTCTGAGACTATGGCAACTGAAATTCTGAACTTTCAATTTGTATTTAGCTTTAATCTCTTTTAAAATCACATTTATTCTCTGTACTGTATAGATAGTTCCTTTCTGTGATATAAATACAGGAGCATTAATATTAATTGGAACGATACCTTTAAAACAGTCTGTAATATGACGTTTCAATTGTGCGTTAATTCTTATCGTTCTCAACTTATCTGTTTTCTTCTCTTTTATGGTAAACTCGTCTACATTCAGAATTTGTGACCACCTAAGGGATAGAATATCAGATATTCGTAATCCCCAAAAACAGCCAATTGCTATTAACAAAGACATTTTATAATCCTCATCATAAAGTAACCTTCTAACTAGATTTGTCATATCATCCCATTGCATATAATCCGCTGTAGTAATACTATACTTTAAACTCATAATATTCAGTTTTAATTGATTTTCTATAAAAGTGATTGTTTTTGCTTCTCCCTTTTTCTTATTAAATGGTAACTGGTTGAAAATCAAAAGAACATTCACTTCTATAATAAGTGAACATTCTTTTTGATCTTAATCGTGTCTAAATCTTTTCATGGATTCATAAATTACCAATAGAATCAGGAACACAGGAACTAAAGGAGTAAAAACAACGGCAGCTAAGTATATACCTAATGCCATTAGAATTAAATATATCATAGACATATTTCCCTCCTTTCTAAATTATATACCCGTTTTAACCTTCGAATCTTTGATTTGTAAGTAAGTTTCACCTCACAGACTTTTAATTTTTCTTCCATTGTAGTATGATTTTTGAATTTGTATTTGCGTGATAGTGTTTTTCTTCAATTTTATATAGCCTGTATATCAAGTATCAAACCATGTAAATGAAGAAAGCCAGATAAATAGCTAACTGTATCAAAAAGGATTAGGCTAGAAATCTCTTTCTCCTAAAAGATAATTTCAATACCGATTAACCCTGGTGATACCAGAGAGATAGAAATCGTTTTTGTGTACTGCACTGTGCGAAACAATTTAGTTTTCTTTTAGTGATGGGTAGGGGGAATAAGTTATACAGCACTCTAGCGCGTATAACATATATGAGTTAAGGGTTGAGGCTAATTTTAAAGCTGTAAGTCTCTCTTACATTCATAATCCAGATTGAAGAAGATTCATTTTCTTTTGGCTTCTGTTTTTGGTAACTTTGTATATGCTTCAATGAAATATATTCTGAATTGATTCGGCTTATTCATAATTGTGTGTATAATGGATGCTTTGACCTAACAAAGCATCCATTTTGTGTTTATAGAAGGTTATATCTTTTAAGATAAATCTATATATAATAATGTATAAAGTATTACAAATCGGATATCATTTTATCAATAGCTTCTTTTACGGCTGGCAGGTTATTTTTCATTACATCAAAAACAACTTCCGCATCAATGTCAAAATAATGGTGAGCAATAATATCTCTCATCCCCATTACACCTTTCCAATCTATCTCTGAATAGTTGGATAATAGCTGTTTATTGGTTTCTTTATCAATTCGCTTAACGCTTTCACCTATGGCTATCAGTAACATACAAATACTTTCCATTCTTTCAACACCGCTAGGGGTATTTAAAAAATCATCTGGAGAGAGTATCGTTTGTGATCTTTCCAATATTCTACCAACAGCTATTTCTATCTTTTGTAAAGACGAACGAAGCAATTCCTTATCACACATAAATACCCTCCTTCTCAATCCTGTTTCTCAAAAAGGAATCCATGTGATCACGTAATCGGACAATATCAACATTACAGCCAAATAAAGCTTGCAAATCTTCTTTTATATGCACTAAAGCGAACATATTGGGCTTTGAGGTTTCCAAATAAACATCCACATCGCTGTCTTCCGTTTGCTCGCCTCTGGCAACAGAACCGAATATTCCCATACGGATAATGCTGTATTTGGAAGCATTCTTCGTCATATAATCCCGTAATAGATTTATGTATTCAGTTGTTGATTTCATCTTTTTTTATTTGTTTGCAACAAAGATACACATTCATGTGGCAAAATCAAACGACAGAAGGTTAAACCATTTAAAGAGAATACACCAGATAGAATTGGCATTTCTTCTTTAAATGGTTCAACACTAAGTGTACATGAAAAAAGGATATCAACTATCAGAAGATAGCGAATATCCTTTTTCTCCTGAAAGAGTAATTTATTCTCATTTTCTAGCGGTGGTACTTTTTTATATGATTTTAGTATTTATATAGTGAGCATCCAATTTTGTACCAACTCCGAGTGAAAAGACTTTAGCGTATATTTATACGGTTTTGTTGAGTTGGTAGACGTGGCATGATAATATTTCTCAATTGTATTGAGGTTTACTGGTATTGTTATGTCAAACTTATCATAGATAAGTTGAATTTTATCACGTATTTCTTCTTTAGAAGTTGGGGTATTGAGTATTGGATCAAATTCTTTTCGTATATCGTTTATTACAGGTTGAGAGAATCGATATTGCTCATCATAGTGCTTGATTGCTGTTTCTATCTTGCTTTTTGTGTAACCAATCTTGTCAAGACTCTGTTTGCCCAATTTGCGATAAGCACGTATCATCAACTCTGAATCCTTTTGTTCTTTTATCATTTCCATTGCAGGTTTACAGTCAAAGTTGGGATTTTCTTGTTTTTCTTTATCCAGATTATCTAATAACTGAATGATTAAACGACGTTGCTTGATTTCTGTTTGAGGTTGTTTGAGCAATAATAAGTCTTCTTGCTTGAAAGCCTCTATTCTGAGGATATAATTCACATTGAAATAATCTGTCTTTTCATAAGCCTGTTTCAATGATTCAGCAGATTGATAATAGCCTTTTACCCTTTCTTCATTATAAAAGTTATCAACAGACATATAATTGACATTTCCATCTTCATCCAGAAGTTCTGCATATTTGACTGCATTTTTATCGTTGCAAATTGATTGCTGTACAAATTTGTTTGTAGCTTGTTCCTCTTGGTGTTTTAATGAATTATAGGTTTTTTCATGTTGATCTAATACCTGTTTTGCTGTATCTTCATCCATCGCTTGAATCTCACTATTAATGGTAGTAATATGGGTGAAGGAATTATATCTGTGACCATCTTCAAACTCATTGCGGAAACGTCCTTGTATCTGGATTGCTTCTGTGAATGGATCAATCATTGTATAATAAGCCTCTTTCAGATTTGTTAATAATAGAATATCAGCTTTTATTGATAACATGATGTCTATTGCAGAATAAAAGCGGCAAGTAAAGAAGTTGTATTTTGCGAAAGGATAAGTCATATCCTCACTTATGTTGGAAAAATTACATTCTTTTAATTTGTTGACACTTTGTTGAGAACAAAAGACTTTTGATTCATTTTCAATACCCAATGTATTAATGATACGATTGATACCATTTGTAGAGTTAAGGAATATACTAACACATTCACTTGTCTGATATTACTCAAATTGCTCATGAATAATTTTGTCGTAATTATTAGTTACAATCAAATTCAGATCGACTTTGTAGTCAAAATCTGGTGTGATTTTGATCATCTTGAAATTTTGTCTTTCAAGTTTTGGATGTCGCATTTTTAATGGCGTGGCTGATACCATAGCTTTGTTTTTAAATAGAAAGAAATCATTGATAGGTTGCGATATACGTTTTCTGTAATCAACATCTTGAATAAATTTTTCGCATTCATCCATTAAGCAGAAAAAGTCAGTATAGAGATTAATACCTGCTTGTCCTGCTGCTTTTTTGATCTTTTTATAGCTCTCAGGCGTACAAAGCAATTTCTTGTATTGAACACTCGAGTTCAGATACCTTTTGATTTTTGCCTCTGTGCATTTGGCATAAACAGCCAAAGGTTGTAAGTTTTTATGTTCATCCGTCTTTTGCAGGATAACAGGAACATTTGGCTCTATGATGATTGAATGTCTATGTGAGTGTAACTCTCCGTATGTTGCACCAATACCCGTCAATGTCTTATTTAATACCACATTTGAAGGAATATTGTTGTAATGGATTCTTTTTAATGTAGAGAATAGTTTTTCTCCTTTCTTTATTATCGCTTTGATGATCTCCATAGAATGATTTTATTTTAAGTACCTTTTATGCTTTTATTAGATAGATGGTGCATTTTATGCTCTTTTGAGGTTATATATAGGGAGCACTAAAAAACGTACCAAAGTCGAAAAAACAGAGCTTATCTGTCACCTAAGCTCTATATTGAGGTATTTGGTTAAGCAACCTTTTTTAAGAGTTCAATAAACTGATTGCCTGTATTTACACTCTTGATTTTTTTCTGAAAATCATTCAATTTCCCAATTTCTTTCAGTGCGCCAAAAGCTCTATCTTCATTCGTTGAAATCGCGTATGAGTTGAAGCCTTCAATGTAGTAGCGTTTCGTGATTTGTGCAACTTTCATTCCTGCAGCCTTGCAGAGGGTAATAAATTTATCTCCACGATCTTTGTTAAATTCTGTTCCTTTAGGAAATTCGATATCTTCACCCCTCAACGCTTTGTTCAGTAGAGTTGTAGAAAGTTTCTTCCCTAAATAAATCAAAGCTGCTGTTGATGGGTTGAAGCCTTCCCCTACCTTTTCAGAAATGGTAATGAGTGCTTCTTCTTTCGAAGTCAATCCTACAACTGCTATTTTATCTTTGTAGTCCCAGCTTTTAGCTGCGTCATTTATCTCTATCAGATATTCTCCAATATTCTCTTTATCACGAATATGGACATTCGGTATTTCATATTCTTCACCAACCTGAATCAATTTGGCGAATGCTGTACTTCTGTGCTGTCCATCCAGAATAACATAATAATTAGCAGCTTCCGTTTTGTTAATTACATTTCCATTCGCATCGACAACTGTGTATTCATTTTCAAGAATCTTTTCAGCTTCTGCTACAATGATTGGATAAGCATATTCATATTTGTTCTGTGCAATAATGTAGATAAACTTATCAACTCGCTTTGTATCTATTGGTCTGTTGTGTTTTACGAAAGCAATTTTCTTAGACTCTTTTTGGGTTTCTCCAGCTTTTACGACACAGAAAGTAACATAATCTTCTGTTGCTTTAGATTGGATCGCTTTTTCCGTTGGTGTATTTAATGCTGCCTCAAGTTCTGCTTTCATTTTATTAACGGATTGTTGTTGCGCTTCAATTACTGTTGCATCTGCATTTCTTTTTACCAACTGGTTCAATACGCTTTCTTCTTTCTTTACTAAGTTTTTAATTTCTGCTAAAGTTGCCATAATCTTTAATTTTTTATTTGTTAAACAATTACTGCAATCGTAAACTTGAGGCCTCTCATTCTTGATTACACTGCAAAGAAACTGTTTTTACAGGTGAAAATTATATGGTTTTACCTATACAAATAGAGGTATTTGGGGATAGATTCTTTAGGTCGCTGAAATAGATTTGGTTAAATATTTTGATGATTATATGGTTACCAGTAATAATTTGTATTATTGTTTGACGATTTCTTGAAAGTTGTATTGAGAAGGGTATCCCATTTGGGGGTAAATCCTTTTTTTCTCATAATAGATATAGATGTACGTAAGCTGTCTACATTGTTTCTTGTATCAAATTTACTAAACATCCCTAATATATCCAGATAGTTTTTGATGAACTCACACTGCTGATTTGTGATTGTTCCTGTTTTCGTTGAGGCGATACTGGAATGTTGCAGTATATTGAATGTGCCCATCGTCATAATGTTGAAAGCAGGATCATCAAACTTTCTACCAGACTTTTTACCATAGGTGAATTTAAGTTCATTTTGTGCTTCTTCCAGATCGTTTACTCCTAAGTATATATCCAGATAGTCCTCTAACAGAGTTGTCAACCATGCTTCCGAATTGGGTATTGTAACAGAACTGTTGGGGCTTTTGATCTGCAAATTGGTTAATTTGCTTGTTTTCAGAAATTCATACAGTTGTAACATTTCTGGACGCACGTATTTGGCATAAGCCAAAGAATCATAGCTATTTTCAATATCATCAGACTGCATAAAATGATTGTGAGTATATTTATCATAGATAGCAGCCATCCAAAGAAGTATATTCACCACGTCATTATCAATATCTTGTATTAAACCGAAATCATCAGCAAGTGTCAATATACTGTCTACTAGCTTGTCATTTGAAAGGGATATGTATAATGTGGAATCAGAATCAAATATAACATCTTGGTGGCTGATATATTCATCTTTCTTTTTAGGGGTATACCGTTCAATGTCGAATGCAGTTACTCCAATAGGCTCATACATGATAGAGCTTTCTCTTTTATATGGTGATAAGTCTTTACCTTCTGTGAAATCATCAAGTTTATATTTATGTACTTGATATAATGCTTCTACTTCATGACGCAACATATATCGGTTGAAACCATAGTATTTTATCATTAACGGTTCAACTCGTCTAAAGTCTGGTAGAATTATTGGAATGAGTGTTGTATTAGTAGCCATTGTTATTCAGTTTATGTATGTAAAAGTAAAAAATAATCTCACTTGCATTACTGCAAATGAGATTATTTTTATTTAAAGTAGGTTCTTCATCGCATCATCCATCTGATCATTGCCAAAGCCATCCAGATAAATTTGTATTACTCTCTCTGCGCTGTCTTATTCGTTGAAAATATTAGTAAGTTGATCCATTTGTTTAGCGATACTTTCATCCACAAGTTTTGCATAATGAGCAGTCATACGGGTATTTGTATGTCCTAACATTTTAGAAACAACTTCCAAAGAAATGTTATTTGCAAGAGTTACCGTACTTGCAAAGGTATGACGGCTTGTGTGATAGGTTATCCGCTTATTGATATTGCAAAGTATTGCAATGTCTTTCAGATACTTATTTATATCTGCTGGATCTTGGATAGGTAATAGTTTGTCACTGCCTTTATATTTCTCTAAAATCATTTTAGCCATTGGCAATAATGGGATTCTGGAAAGAACGCCTGTTTTGATCCTTCGTTTCTTAATCCAAATTCTTCCATTCTGATCTTTTTCAAAATGTGCGGTGGTGAGAGTTTTCACATCTATATAACTCAATCCAGTGAAACAGCCAAACAAAAACATATCTCTGGCTTTCTCCAATCGGGGTAAAGGGGTATCGAAATTGATAATTCTCCTGAGTTCTTCTTCGTCCAAAAAGTCAATTTCAACTGCTTCTCGTTCCACTTTGTATGTGGCAAAGGGATTGAAAGATATGTACGAATTTGCAACAGCCAGATTGATTATCTTCTTTAGTAGCTTCAAATGTTTTGTAGATGAGTTTTGGCACATGCCCTTATCTATCTTCAAAAATGAATGAAACGACTGTATGAAGTTTAAATTGAGTTCACGTAAATACATATCTTCTCTTTTGTATTTTTGTAGCATGAACTCTTTGAGCAATCTTACTGTATATTCAGAAATCCAATAAGTTGCTTTGGAAACTCCGTTATCGATTAATTTTTCTTGTTCCTTATTATGTTCTATAAAGACCTCAAATAAACTTTTCTCTTTCAGAGATTCGATCTTTTCTTGAAATGCCTCACATAGAAGTTTGGCGGTAATGATAAAACCTCTATCCAACAATTCCGCTTCTTTCTGATACAGTTTGGCTTTTACGGCTTTCAGATAGTTGTTGAGGCTTTTGGCTTCCTCATCTTTACCTTTTATTTGTTGTTTGGTCTTATCCCAAGATGTAGCTTTTACCTTTTTGCCAGTAGAAAAGCCACATCTTTCACCATTTACGGTAATCAATACTTCAATAATTGTAGTACCGTCTTTTCTAACTCTGTTTTCTCTTATAAAAAAGAGAACGGAAAATGAACTTCTAACCATTTGTTTAATCTTTAAAATTAGACATTTAGAAGTCCTTTGAATAATCTGTATAATGCTATGTGTTAGATTGTTATGTTAAAATTTGCAGCCATTTTTGGAAAAATGGAAAATGGCTGTGATTTGGCTGCAAAATATCTTCAATTTTACTCGTTTCAGAAAGGAAAAACGGTGAGTCTTTCTTATGGAAGAAAGAAGGTGATAGAAGAGATTTTGAGTATTTCCTATATACCAATCCCAATGCTTTGCAAAGAAGATTTGTTGTTTAAAGGAGTATTTGATTAGCAAGAAAGAAGAAGTGTATAAGATATTCCCATAAACAAAAAACTCCTGCAACCATAACGATTACAGGAGTTTATATATCAGTAATAATCTAATTACTTCTTCATAGCTTCCTCGATAGCAACAGCTACAGCAACCGTAGCACCTACCATCGGGTTGTTACCCATACCCAGGAATCCCATCATTTCTACGTGAGCAGGAACAGATGAAGAACCAGCGAACTGAGCGTCACCATGCATACGGCCCATAGTGTCTGTCATACCATAAGAAGCAGGACCGGCAGCCATATTATCCGGGTGCAGAGTACGACCTGTACCACCACCTGAAGCAACAGAGAAATAGTTGTGACCGTTTTCCATACATTCTTTCTTGTATGTACCGGCTACCGGGTGCTGGAAACGAGTCGGGTTAGTTGAGTTACCTGTGATAGATACGTCAACACCTTCTGCACGCATTACAGCAACACCTTCACGAACGTCGTCGCAACCGTAGCATTTTACTTTTGAGCGGAGACCTGTAGAATACGGAGTTTCTTTGATCACGTTCAAAGCACCTGTAGCATAGTCGAACTGAGTCTGAACATAAGTAAAGCCGTTGATACGAGAAATGATCATAGCAGCATCTTTACCCAGACCGTTCAGGATAACGCGAAGCGGTTCTTTACGTACTTTGTTTGCCATTTCAGCGATCTTGATAGCACCTTCAGCAGCAGCAAAAGATTCGTGACCAGCTAAAAAAGCGAAACATTTTGTTTCTTCGCGAAGCAGACGTGCACCCAGATTACCGTGGCCGATACCTACTTTACGGTCGTCAGCAACAGAACCTTTGATACAGAATGCCTGCAGACCGATACCGATAGCTTCGGCAGCGTCAGCAGCGCTTGTGCAACCTTTCTTGATAGCGATGGCAGCACCTACAACGTAAGCCCAACATGCATTTTCGAAACAGATAGGTTGAGTTTCCTTACACATTGTATAAGGATCGATACCTTTAGCGTCGCAGATAGCTTTTGCATCTTCGATACCGTTGATACCATATTCTTTTAAAACCGCGTTGATAGTATCAATACGACGGTCATAACTTTCAAATAAAGCCATATTATTTTTACTTTTTTAAATTCTTATTTACCAGGAATAAAGATATTAGAAAGTTGAAAACAAGCACACCGCCGCAACAGGCCATATAGAATGCCATCCAGGGACGGTCCGGCTTCATGACGAAGTAGGTGATTACCGTCGCGATAACAGTCAGAATGATCAGCCCGGTCAGGGCGCGTGTCAGTGTTTTCTTATTCATTACGAGGATCGATATATTTTACAGCTTCTTTGAAACGACCGTAAGAACCTTTAGCTTTTTCCAGAGCTTCGTTAGCATCGATGCCTTTCTTTACCATTTCCATGAATTTACCCAGGTGGATGAATTCATATCCGATTACCTGATCGTCAGCATCCAATGCCATACGAGTACAGTAACCTTCAGCCATTTCCAGGTAACGGGTACCTTTGGCTAATGTACCGAACATGGTACCAACCTGGCTACGCAGACCTTTACCTAAGTCTTCCAGACCGGCTCCGACAGGCAGACCGCCTTCAGAGAAAGCAGACTGTGTACGTCCGTAAACAATCTGCAGGAATAATTCGCGCATAGCTGTGTTGATAGCGTCGCAAACAAGGTCAGTGTTCAATGCTTCCAGAAGTGTTTTGCCCGGAAGGATTTCTGATGCCATCGCAGCAGAGTGAGTCATACCAGAACAACCGATAGTTTCTACCAGCGCTTCCTGAATGATTCCTTCCTTTACGTTCAGTGTCAGTTTACATGCACCTTGCTGAGGAGCACACCAACCCACACCATGAGTCAAACCTGAGATGTCAGTGATCTGAGTAGATCTAACCCATTTTCCTTCTTCAGGAATCGGAGCACAAGGATGGTTGGCTCCCTTCTTTACAACACACATGTGTTGAACTTCATGTGAATAAATCATAATCGCTAATTTATTATATTAAAGTGATAATAAAACTTTATGCTAATTTCTATGTAATATCGCTTTCTTTAAAAACCGCACAAAGATAAAATTTTTAATCCAGCCATGCAAGACGCTAAGTTCGTTATTTATCGGTTGGCTGAATATTCAGTTCGGAGCCATTCAGCAAGATGCGGTGAGTGACAGGTCCTATCTTTTTCATCATTGCCGAAACACCGCAGTACTCTTGCGACAATCGGATTGCTTTTTCAATCCGGGCACTTTCCTCTGCCTTACCGGTTACGTGGAAAGTGATGAAGAATGCTGAATAAAGCATCGGCACGGTATCGGTTGTTTCTGCTTTGACGTCGATAGATAGTTTTTCAAAACCGATTCGCATCTTCTTGAATAGAGAGATCACATTGACCCCGCTGCATCCGGCCAGGGCGACCAGCATCAAGGCTTTCGGGCGGACACCGGAACCGGTGCCGCCGTCTTCTTTGCTGGTATCGATTGTCACCGTATGACCATCCATCTGGGTTTCAAAGGTCGAATCCTTTTTCCAGTCGAGAGTGATTTGGGCAGACATATCGTTCTCTTTTATTTTTTAAGTGCTTCCTGTAGTTTGGCATCTATCTCTTCACCATGGATATTCTTGGCGATGATCGTGCCGTCTTTATCGACCAGTACGGTATGAGGAATGCTGTTGACACCATATAAAGCAGCACCGGCATTCTGCCATCCTTTCAGGTCGGAAAGCTGTGTCCAGGTAATATTCAGGTCTTTTACGCCTTTTGCCCAGGCTTCGGGTTTGCTGTCCAAAGAGATACCGACGATTTCGAATCCTTTATTCTTATATTGTTTATATAATTCGACCAGATGCGGCATTTCTTTGCGGCAAGGAGGACACCAGGAAGCCCAGAAGTCGATCAGGACAACTTTACCGTTACCGACGAACTCAGACAATTGATGTACTTCGCCTTTCGGGTCAGCCATTTCGAAATCAGTGAACTTTTTGCCGACGGCTACGTTTTTCAGAACTTCCAGGTGGCTGATCATTTTGTCGATATTCGGCTGTGCCTTAAAGGTAGAGTCGGCTTTCGACAGTATTTCGTTCTGCTGCTCTTCACTCAGGTTGTAACGGTTTTCGTATAAATATTTGGCAGACATTTTCTGGTCCATATGAGCCAGAATATAATTGCATACGGCTTTGGTTATTTTGTCGCTGATTTCATCATATTTCTTTTCAGCCGCAGCTGCAATTGCTTTGTCTTCGGAACGGATCTCATCCCCGAGTTTTCCCATTTCGTCAATGAAAGGCTTGAGACTATCTTTCATTGCTTTTTCTGCATCGTTGGCCGGGGTACCGGTTACGATTGACAAGGTATCCAGGTTGATAGTGAGTTTGCCGTTTTCAAGTGTAAACGTTGTCTTGAACGGAGTTGCCATACCGCGTTCAGTCTTGACAACGTCGGGCGAAAACTGAATGATCGTAATTTGCGATTCATTCTGGGTACCTTTGAATTTGAATGCATTGTTTTCTACCAGCGCACTGTCGAAAGGTAAAACATCCGAATTTCCGTATTCATAAAGATATACGTAGTTTCCGTTCAGATCGGCGTTTGAAACTGTACCGGTTATTTCGTAACCCGGTTTTTCGCTGCAAGCTGCAAGAAGCAGGGCGGAGGCAGCCAATGGAAGATACTTTTTCATATATTATATGTGTTAAAACGATGTCATCACCTTGTGATTCGCGAAGTTATCGCTTTATTAATTATAGTTTATTTCTTTAGGCTTAAAAAGTTCTAATATAACCGAAAAGATGGATTATATTTGTTGCCTGATCGATATACCGGGGTTTACCGGCAGTTATCGGGAGATTATTCTACAAATATTAATACTATGATTCGGACCAATAATAACAAACGGACAATGCTACGGCTTTTATGTATGAAATTGATGATACTCTGCTTGTTTTTGCTTTGTGCTTTACCAGGCGGGGAGGCGGCGGTTTCGCTGCATAAAGCAAATATCGACCTGTCGAATAATGCAATTATCGATATATATCAGGACGATCGCGGTTATATGTGGATCGGAACTTACGATGGCCTGAACCTGTTCAACGGGAGAAATACCTATGTCTATCGTTTTGAACCGGATAATAAGAATACCCTTTGCAGTAACATTATCAATAAAATCTCAGATGGCGGTCCCGGGTATCTCTGGGTGTCTACCTCGATGGGACTGAACCGGTTTTCGCTGAAAGACCGTAAAGTGACCGAGTCATATCCTGAATATCCCGAATGTCTTCTTATAGCAACGGATTCTTTAGAAAATACCCTGGTTGTCAGCCGGAAGAATTTTATATCCTGCCATACTTCCCGTACAGCTTCCTTTCAGGACATTTATACGCGGGACATAACACCGGAAACAGCAAGGTTATTATTTGTAGGCGAGCAAGGCCGTTTTTATCTTCTCTCGTCAGACGGGGTTTTGAAGCAACTCATTCCGGATTATTCGAAACTGCCTTTAACGATAAAAACAAAGGAAAACAAGATACATGATAAACCGATAGAACAGGCTTTTTATGAAGAGGACGTTCTTTATTATGTCGATGCCGATAATAAACTGTACCGGTACCGGACGGAGGAGAACAAAGAAACATATTTGTCTGATCTTTCCGGATGGATGGAAAAATATGGTAAGGTAGCCCGTGTAGTCTCTTTTCAGTCGAAACTGTATCTGGTGTTCAGGAACGGCCTGTTGCTTGATCCTGATAAACCGGAAGAAGCTATCGATCTGAATATCGGTGTCTTTAGTATGTTTAAAGACAAGAAACAACAAATACTCTGGATTGGTACGGATGGGCAGGGACTCAGAATGTTGTACGATAAATATGAACGTTTTGACGGATTGGCGTTGGAAGATTTACCTTTTGTAATGCTCAATCCGGTTCGTTCCGTTTATACGGATGAAGATAAGACACTATGGTTCGGAACGAAAGGGGATGGCTTTGTTCGTATAAAAGAGTATGATTCCTATGCAAAAGGGGAGATCCCGCTAGACCGGATCGCCCGTTATACAACGGCAGACGGCCTGTCTAACAACCGGGTCTATTGCTTTTTCAAAAGCCTGTATCATCCCCTGGTGTGGATTGGTACAGACGGCCCCGGCCTTTCTTATTATTCTTATGAGGATGAGAAAGTCCATACGCTTCCCAGCAAGATAGATACCCGGATAAGATATGTTCATTCTATCTGTGAGATAAACGATTCGACGCTTTGGATGGCAACGACGGGCGACGGGTTGATCGAGGTTGTTCTGGAACGGGATAAATCTGGTCTGACGGTTAAGTATCTTCAGTCTTACCTGCTGGAAAAGGACGGAAAGATATGTAACGAATTTTATTCCATGTATTATGACGGAAAATCCACCCTGTATCTGGGAAGCCGCGGAGGATATGGGATGGCACGTTTCGACCTGCTCACGAGGCAGTATGATTTTATGTCGATGAACAATTCGGCTAACCAGGCGATCGGTGATGTCCTTAGTCTGTGTTATAGCAGCGATTCGACCTTTTACCTGGGAGCCAGTTCCGGCATGACGCGGATGAAATGCGATCAGGCGGGGACGTGTGAATTTTGGCAGTACGACAGGAGTGACGGCATCAGCAACGATATGATTCATGGCATACTGGAGGACAAAGATAAATGTATCTGGTTGAGCTCCAATAAGGGACTAACCAAATATAACCCGCATAATAACTTTTTCCATAATTATGGGAGCCAGGAACTGATGGTTACGGAGTTTTCCGACGACGCTTACTGGAAATGCCCTTATACCGGACGTCTGTTTTTCGGGGGCGTCGATGGGCTGGTATGGATCGACCCGCAAAACGACCGGCAGGAAAGCTATAGTCCCGACCTGCATTTCTTTGAGTTGAAGATGGGAGACGAAACCATCAGTCTTTACGATTATGCGGATGCGAATCCCGGCCCTGTAACAATTCCTCCGGACGTTTCGACTTTTACCATTTCATTTGTTGCCACCGACTATATCCATGGTGACAATTATGAATATTCTTATCTGTTGCAAGATTATAATACGGCCTGGACGGAATTACAAAAGAGCAATGAAATATCGTTTACCAAGCTGCCTTACGGAAACTATACCCTGAAAGTCCGTTATAAAAACGATGTTTACGATTCTAATGCGCGGGAATATCTTTTACCGTTGAAAATACTTCCTCCCTGGTATCTCAGTACCTGGGCGATAGCGGTCTATATTTTTCTGGCCATCCTCTTTGCAGGCGTGCTGGTTTATTGGATCAACCGGCGTATCGCTGAAAAACAACAACAGGTGGCCCGTAAAATCCATGAAGAACAGAAAGAAAAGCTGTACGAAGCCAAACTGAATTTCTTTGCCAATATCACCCACGAACTTTGTACCCCGCTGACTTTAATCAACGGAGTAGGGGACTATATTCAAACCTATGCCGAAAATACTTCCGACAACAAACTGAAAAGGTATATCCGCATATTGAGGGATAACGTAGCGAGCTTGAATGAACTGATTCAGGAAATCCTGGATTTCCGTAAGATAGAAGAGGCCGGGCTGAATTATTTCAGTATCAGGCGCATCTCTGTCCCGGATATTATCCGCAGGCAATACGAGTCATTTACCCCTATTGCCGAGCAGAATGGGATAAAATTCGTGTTGTCTCTTCCGGATCAGCTTTACTGGAATACAGACCCTACCGGATTAAAGAAGATATTGGTCAATCTGATTTCCAACGCTTTTAAATACTCGGATGAAGCCGGAGAAATACGTATTTCGGCTACTACGGAAAATGAGTCCTTGATAATCCGTGTCTATAATTCAGGCAAAGGAATATCCGAAACAGACCTGAAGACTATTTTTGACCGTTACCGTATATTGGGCGACCTGGAGGGAAACAATTATACGCAAACAACGTCGAGGAACGGACTGGGATTGTTTATCTGTCATAGTATCGTACAATCCCTGCATGGCACGATAGAGGTGAAAAGTGAAGAAGGCCGGTTTGCCGAATTTATTGTCCGCTTGCCACACCTGGAAGCCGAGGAGGAGGAAGCCGAACCGGAAAATGAGGAACCGGAAACGGTGCCTGTCCTTTCGTCTCCCATCGATGAAACCGGATTGCCGGGAATTGTTTCTCCGGAGAATAAACCCTGTGTCCTGGTGGTGGACGATCATAAGGATATTGTCTGGTTGATTAAGGAATCTTTATCTGAGGCTTATACGATAGTGGAGGCTTACGGTGTGGAAGAGGCGATCCGTTTGATGGAAAAACAAACGCCGGCCCTGATTATTACGGATATTATGATGCCGGAGATCGACGGGATGGAATTGATCAGCCGTGTGAAATCGGATAAGTTTACCCGCCATATTCCGTTGATAGTCGTTTCTGCCAGAATATCGGAACACGACCAGGCGGAAGGGCTCGACCTGGGGGCAGATGCCTACCTGACCAAGCCGTTTTCCGCAGTGGTGCTCCGCTCCGTAGTCAACCGGCTGATGACGAGTAAAAAAGAACTGAAAGATTATTACTATTCACCGGAGAGCGCCTACGAACAATCCGGCGGACAGCTGATTCATCAGGAAGATAAAGAATTTATGGATGCCGTAACTGCTATTATCCGGGAAAATCTCGATAAGGAAACCCTGCGCCTGGAGCTGATAGCCGAAAAGATGGGCATGAATACCCGGTCGCTTTACCGCCGTTTCAAGAAGATATCTCCGCTCACTCCTTCCGATTTTATCAAGGATTACCGGTTTAATTATGCTGCGCAGTTATTGGTGACGACTAATCTGAGCGTACAGGAAATTATCTATAAAGTCGGCATTTCGAACAGGTCTTATTTCTACCGGGAATTTGCTGCCAAATATAATCAGACGCCTACCGAGTACCGCAATAAGCAAAAAGTAAAACTTCCGGGGAGATAAAAGCGATTCCGACAGGAATATGTAAAACTTCCGGTGGAAAGTACTGATTTCAACCATTATCCCGTGAGTGTCCTGATTTGCCAAAAGAGTGTCATAATGTGCCGGGTGCATATTGTGACACTCTTTTGGTATTCCAGTAGTAATGCGGGAAAAGAACAATCCGGTAATATTGCATTCAGATTTGTGAAACCCGATAATGCTTTTTAATATGAATACAGAATGATTTGAGCAATGAATAGAAACACTTCGCTTGATTGGCATTTGAGGCGGGAGTGTATCAGGGAGTTGTTTTATACTTTGGATAGTGAATACTTTATTGTTTTAATTTTATGAAGTTGTGTTGCATTAATATATTTGTAATTGTAGTTGGTAGTTTTTTGCTTTCAGCATGTCGGGAAAATGTTTCGGTGAATGTACCTGAATTGTCGGATGGGGACCCGACAACTTGTTATACAGGAACCCGGAAACTGAATCGGATTGTTTTTGATCCTCAATACAGTATTCCTATCCAAAGTTATAAAATCTATTCATCAGGCGAATCACCGGTACATGACCCGGCAAGCTGGGTACTGAAAGGCTCCTACGACGGAAAGAACTGGGTGGTGGTAGACGAACGGAATGACCAGCGCTTCTGTTCACGTTACCAGGAAATCCTTTGTCCGATAACCAATCCTTCCAATTATAAACAATATATGCTGGAAGCCGAAACGGCAGGCAGTGATACGCTGGTGATCGGCGATGTCTTGTTTTCCGAAAAGAACCTGGTTACGGACTGGGAAGATTTCAGATATCCCGCAGTAGACTTTGAAGTACTGGCTCCGGAAACAAAAGGTGCAGCGATCTATGCAGACCTTGTACAAGACCCGGATGCCTACCTGAAATACCATGCCCGCAAGGTGGCGGAAATACTTTTCTATACGGCAAAAGATACTATGAATGATGTTCAGACCATTCATTATACATTGAAGGATTATGATGGCGTTTCTGCCAAATCCGGGAATCCTCCGGCTATTTATATCGAATACAGTACCCGCCATATCGAGAAGTCGGCGAACGAATCGCTTTACAAGCTCGACTTTGAAACACGCGGTGTCTTATATCATGAGCTGGTCCATGCGTACCAGTTCGAACCGAAAGGGATTGGTTCATACTCGACGAATAAAGAATTTTGGGCCTGTATAGAAGGAATGGCGGATGCCGTGCGGGCAGAGTCCGGGTTTTTCGATATGAGTACCCGTAAGCCGGGGGGGAACTGGATGGATGGTTACCGTACGACCGGTTTCTTTATCCAGTGGCTGAAAACAAAAGACCCGGATGCCATACGTAAATTCCATCTGACCGTTCGCGACCTGGATGTATGGAGTTTCGACAAGGCGATCAAGTGTATTTTCGGCGAAGAATCCGGTATTGAAAGCATGTGGAATGAATACCAGGCGTTTCTGACAAAAGAATAAATAAATACTACATACCTATGAAATCTGTAAGATGTTTAGCCTTATTTCTGTCTGCTGCACTGGCAGGTGGAACGCTGTGGGCACAGGAGAAAGTATCCTTTGTCAATCCGATCATCGGAACAAACGGGATGGGGCATACGTTTCCGGGTGCTTGCGTGCCGTTCGGACTGGTGCAGCTAAGTCCGGATACCGACACGATCCCGCATAATGTCGATGGCAAGTATCAACTCCGTTCCTATGAATATTGTGCCGGATACCAGCATAAGGACAGCAGTATCGTCGGTTTCAGTCATACGCATTTCAGCGGAACCGGTCATTCCGACCTGGGGGACATACTGATCATGCCGGCCACCGGCTGCCTGAAACTGAATCCCGGAACAGCGACCGATCCGGACGGCGGTTACCGCTCCCGTTTCTCGCACGACACGGAGATATCCCGTCCCGGCTATTACGAAGTCATGTTGTCCGATTATGGCGTAAAAGCGGAACTGACGACCACCAAACGGGTGGGAGTTCATAAATATACTTTTTCCGGCGATGGCGGAAACCAGCGTATTATTCTCGATATGATTCATGGTATTTACAATTACGACGGAAAAGTCCTGTGGACAAATATCCGCGTAGAGAATGATACGTTGGTTACCGGTTATCGCATAACAAACGGATGGGCACGGACCAATTACACCTATTTTGCGATGTCTTTCTCCAAACCTGTCATTCATTATGGTTGCGAGGAAAAGGCGAAAGTGAATTACCGTGGCGGTTACGGCAAATTCAATATGAAAGAGAATTTCCCGGATATCGGCGGACGGAAGATCGTAGCCTATTTCGATTTCGACCCGGCAACCTCCAAAGAATTAGAAGTCAAGGTAGCCCTTTCCGGTGTGAGTACCGACGGTGCCCTGAAGAATCTTCGTGCGGAAGCATCCGGTTACAGCTTCGACCAATTGGCGGCAAAGGCTTCGGATACCTGGAACAAGGAACTTTCCAGCATAGAAGCAAAAGGTAACAACGACCAGCTGGCTATGCTTTATACCTCTTTGTATCATACCATGATTAATCCGTGTGTCTATACCGATGTCGACGGGCAGTACCGCGGTTTGGACGGAAATATTCACAAGGCCGACGATTTTACAAACTATACGGTCTTCTCTGTCTGGGATACTTACCGTGCCTTGCATCCGTTATTCAATATCATTAACCGCCAGGTAAATACCGATATTGCCCGCTCCATGCTGAAACACTGCGAACAAAGCGTACATAAAGCGTTGCCGGTATGGAGCCATATGGCAAATGAAAACTGGTGTATGATCGGTTATCATTCCGTATCCGTACTGGCGGATGCCGTGGCAAAAGGATTACCACTGGATAAGGAGGAAGTCCTGCAAGCGATGGTCAGCAGTTCTACCATTCCTTATTATGACGGAACGAAGGAATATATGGAAAAAGGATATGTTGCACTCGATCATAACGGAAGTGCCGGTTCCTTAACGCTGGAATATGCTTACGATGACTGGACGATTTATAATACCGCCCGTCTGGCAGGAAACGACCGGGTGGCAAACCAATATAAAAAACGGGCGGCCAACTATATCAATGTGTTCGACACAAGTATCGGTTACGCCCGTCCCCGTTATTCGGACGGACGCTGGAAAGAAAACTTCAGTCTGTTGAGTACGCATGGTGAAGGGTTTATCGAAGGAAATGCCCTGAACTATTCTTTCTATGTTCCTCAGGACGTAAACAATATGATTCAATTGATGGGAGGCGACAAGTCTTTCGTGTCCAAACTCGACTCGCTGTTCACGATGCATCTGCCGGACGAGTTCTTTGCCGAAACGGAAGATGTTACCAAAGAAGGACTTTTAGGCGGCTATGTGCATGGCAACGAACCGAGCCACCATATTCCATTCCTGTATGTCTGGACTACCCAACCCTGGAAAACCCAATACTGGCAACGTGAAATCATGAACAAGATGTACCGAAATAATATCGACGGCCTGTGCGGTAACGACGATTGCGGTCAGATGTCGGCCTGGTATATCCTGTCGGCTATGGGATTCTATCCCGTTTGTCCGGGAACCGACCAATATGTGTTGGGTGCTCCCTACCTGCCTTATATGAAGGTATCGCTTGAAAACGGGAAGACTTTTGAAGTCAGGGCGGATAAGGTCAGCGATAAGAACCGCTATGTCAAATCTGTCCGTCTGAACGGCAAACCGTATACAAAAGCCTATATTACGCAACAAGATATTATGAATGGGGGAGAGCTGACTTTTGAAATGACCTCTTCACCGAATAAGAAGCGTGTATTTACCGGGGACGACAAACCCTATTCGTTATCTGCTAACTAATCATTATTCTATATTCCATGAAGAAGTTATTTATTCTGGCTATTGCCTTTTGCAGCAGTCTTTTCACGATGAAGGCTGCGGATAAGACCGAACTGGTGGATTACGTGAATCCCCTGGTCGGCTCCCAGTCGAAAATATCCTTGTCCACAGGAAATACCTATCCGGCGATTGCAATGCCGTGGGGTATGAATTTCTGGATGCCTCAAACCGGAAAGATGGGAGACGGCTGGGCCTATACCTATGATGCCGACAAGATACGGGGTTTCAAGCAGACACACCAGCCCAGTCCCTGGATAAACGATTACGGTCAGTTTGCCATCATGCCGATAACCGGTAAGGTGGTGTTCGATCAGGATAAGCGTGCCAGCTGGTTTTCCCATAAGGCGGAAGTGGCCAAACCGAATTATTACCGTGTTTACCTGGCCGATCATGATGTGGTAACGGAAATCACGCCGACAGAACGTGCCGCCATGTTCCGTTTTACTTTTCCCGAAACGGATAAGTCGTATGTGATTGTCGATGCTTTCGACCGTGGCTCTTATATCAAGATCATTCCCGAAGAAAATAAGATCATCGGTTATACCACCCGTAACAGCGGAGGTGTTCCCGAGAATTTCAAGAACTACTTTGTTGTCGTGTTCGATAAGCCTTTTACTTATAAGGCAACGGTCGGTGACAGCGAAATCCGCAAGGGTGAAACGGAAGCACAGGAAAACCATACCGGTGCCATCATCGGTTTCTCAACCCGTCGCGGGGAAGTTGTGCATGCCCGTGTCGCTTCTTCTTTTATCAGTCCCGAACAGGCTGAGTTGAATCTGAAAGAGTTGGGCGGACGGTCTTTTGATGAAATAGCGGATGCCGGTCGTAAGACGTGGAACGAAGTGTTGGGACGTATCCGGGTGAATGACGATAATGTAGACAAACTGCGTACTTTCTATTCCTGCCTGTATCGTTCCGTCCTTTTCCCGCGTAGCTTCTACGAAGTGGATGCCAATGGGAATATCGTGCACTATAGTCCGTACAACGGGGAAGTATTGCCGGGTTATATGTTTACCGATACCGGTTTCTGGGATACTTTCCGTTGCCTGTTCCCGTTCCTGAACCTGGTGTATCCGTCGATGAATGTGAAGATGCAGGAAGGTTTGGTGAATACGTATAAGGAAAGCGGATTCTTGCCGGAATGGGCGAGTCCCGGTCATCGTGGCTGTATGGTAGGGAATAATTCGGCTTCGGTTGTTGCCGATGCTTATCTGAAAGGTTTGCGCGGTTACGATATAGAAACCCTTTGGGAGGCTGTCGTACACGGAGCGAACAATGTTCATCCGAAGGTGAAATCGACCGGCCGTCTGGGTTACGACTATTATAATAAGTTGGGGTACGTGCCTTATGATGTGAAGATCAACGAAAGTGCCGCCCGTACATTAGAATATGCTTACGATGACTGGGCCATCTATAAACTGGGAAAAGTGCTGGGTAAACCGGAATCGGAAATAGCCGTTTTTGCCAAACATGCCATGAACTATAAGAACCTGTTCGATAAGGAAACCAAGCTGATGCGTGGTCGTAATGAAGACGGTACATTCCAGTCTCCGTTCAACCCGCTGAAATGGGGGGATGCCTTTACGGAAGGAAATAGCTGGCATTATACCTGGTCTGTCTTCCATGACCCACAGGGATTGATCGACCTGATGGGAGGGAAGTCCGGTTTCAACGCAATGATGGATTCCGTATTCAATGTGCCGCCTTTGTTCGATGACAGTTATTATGGTGGTGTAATCCATGAGATACGCGAAATGCAGATCATGAATATGGGTAATTATGCTCATGGTAACCAGCCGATTCAGCATATGATCTATCTCTATAACTACTCCGGTGAACCCTGGAAAGCGCAGTATTGGGTACGCGAAGTGATGGACAAGCTGTACTTCGCCACTCCCGACGGCTATTGCGGTGACGAGGATAACGGACAGACTTCTGCCTGGTATGTGTTCTCTGCACTCGGCTTCTATCCGGTCTGCCCGGGAACTGACCAGTATATCCTAGGCTCTCCATTATTCAAAAGCGTGACGCTGAATCTGGAAAACGGCAAGAAGGTAGTGATCAATGCCAATAACAATGATGCAGCGAACCGTTACATCTCGACCATGAAGGTAAACGGCAAGAATTACACCCGCAACTACCTGACACACGAAGACCTGTTGCGTGGCATGACGATCAACTGCACCATGTCCGCCACCCCCAACAAAACCCGTGGCACAGAGGAAAAGGATGCACCTTATTCATTCTCTAAAGAGATAAAAAACTAGAAATAATTGAACCTACTTTTCCCTTGATGGAAAAGTA
>ULQP01073780.1_pt1 | contig 24667 bp, 17 predicted proteins | sample 1954571 | NCBI WGS metagenome assembly ULQP01 (sample SAMEA4835657, study PRJEB28245) | human gut metagenome | biome: gut microbiome; material: fecal sample | place: Denmark | collected 2008 | reverse complement strand
CTCATTTGAGTACGATGGTTCGAATCCATCCCTGCCCACCAGAAGAAGCATAGCATAAGCTATGCTTATTTTGTTTATTTTTTTGAAGAAATACTTGTTTTTTACTTGCTAATTTGATAATCTGTATATGAGTTGAAAGTAAGGAGAGTGCCTATGGATTATAACAAATATGATGTAATAGTTATTGGATTGGGACCAAGTTCAATTTTTTTAGCATATGAGTTAATTAAGCTAAAAAAATATAAAAAAGTTTTATTAATAGAACAGGGCAAAAGAGTAGAAAATAGAAATTGTCCGCTTGAAGAAATAGGAAAATGCATAAAATGCAAACCTTTTTGCAATATAACCAGTGGATTTTCTGGTGCGGGAGCGTTTTCTGATGGAAAATTGTCTTTATATGATCCAGAAGATAATGAAATCCATGTAGGAGGCAATATACAAGAATATTTGGGAGTGGAAGAAACTAAAAAATTAATAGATTACACAGATCAAATATATCTTGAATTTGGTGCGGATAAAAAATTAGAAGGTGTAGATTATAAAACAGAAGTTGGAAAAATAAAAGCTAAAGCAAAAAAAGAAGGCTTAGATTTAATAAGTATTCCAATTAGACATTTAGGAACAGAAAAGGCTCATGAACTTTATAAAAAGCTAGAATATTATTTAGAGAAAAATAATGTAGAGCTGATGTTTGAAACAGAAGTAACAGATATAATCATAAAAGATAATGAAGCAAAAGGAGTTAAAATTCACAGATTAAAAGATAAGCAAAAACAAGAAATATATGCAGATAAAGTTGTTATTGCTGTTGGAAGAAAAGGTGCTAACTGGTTGGTAGATATGTGTGCTAAGCATGATATTAAAACAGAATCAGGAGTAGTTGATATAGGTGTTAGATACGAATTGCCAGATGAAATAATGAAAGATATAAATAAATACATGTATGAAGGGAAATTCGTAGGCAGACCAGGACCCTTCGGAGATAAAGTAAGAACATTCTGCCAAAATCCAAGTGGATTTGTATCTTCAGAAGTATATGATAATGACCTGAATTTAGTAAATGGACACTCATATAAAGAAAAGAAGAGCACAAATACTAATTTAGCAATACTAGTATCACATCATTTTAATTATCCTTTTGATAAACCAATAGAGTACGGAAGAAATGTGGCTAAAAATTTGAACGAACTAGGTAATGGAAATGTACTTGTTCAAAGGTTGGGAGATATATACAGAGGAAAAAGAACTTGGGAAGAGGAGCTAAAAAATAATAGTGTTAAAGGAACGCTAAAGTCAGCAATAGCAGGAGATATAACATTTGCTATAGGATACAGAACTATGACTGATATACTAGAATTCATAAGAAGAATGGATAAAGTTGTAGAAGGTTTTGCAAACCCAGATAATTTGCTTTATGCTCCAGAAATAAAATTTTACAGTAACCAAGTAAAGATAGATGAAAATTTTGAAACTAGTGTAAAAGGATTGTACTCAATAGGAGATGGCGGAGGATTAACAAGAGGGCTAATGATGGCGTCTTGCTCTGGAGTACATTTGGCTAGAGTAATATAGATTTTGAGAGAAGGAAAGAATATGAAAATATCAACAAGAGGAAGATATGCTTTAAGAGTAATGATAGACTTAGCACAAAATGAATCGGAAAAATATATATCGTTAAAAGATATTTCTGAAAGGCAGCAAATTTCAATGAAATATTTAGAAAAAATAGTTTCATTGCTAAATAAAGCTGGCTATGTAAATAGCAGTAGAGGAAATTCAGGAGGCTATAAATTAACTAAGAAACCAGAGAAATATACAGTTGGCGATATATTAAGAGCTGCTGAGGGAAGTTTAAAACCGATTGACTGTATAGAACAGGGATGCGATAGGAAAGAAAAATGCAAAACATTCTCGTTTTGGAAAGGTCTTGATGAAGCGATAGAAGACTATGTTGATAGCAAAACATTAGCAGATTTATTAAAATAGGAGGCGTATAAATAGCCTTCTATATATTTTTTTTTATTAATTCCTATTGACAAAGTAGGAATATAGTCGTATAATTCCTACCATAGGAGTATGAAAAAAGAAAGGAGATATGATTTTAAAATCATAAAAGTATATGGAAAATATTTATTTTGATAACAGTGCAACAACAAAATTAGATGAAGATGTATTTAAGAAAATGATGCCATATTTTTGCACCGAATATGGAAATGCATCTAGTATATATAAAATAGGAAGAGAGAGCAGAAAAGCAGTAGAAAATGCAAGAGAGAAAGTTGCCAAAGTACTTAATTGCAAACCTAATGAGATATATTTTACTTCAGGAGGAAGTGAAAGCGATAATACTGCAATAAGAGGAATTGCATATGCATGTAAAAATAAAGGAAATCACATAATTACTTCAAAAATAGAGCATCCTGCAGTATTAGAAACATGCAAACAACTAGAAAAAGAAGGATTTGAAGTAACATATCTAGATGTTGATTCAGAAGGATTTGTAAGATTAGATGAATTAAAAAAAGCAATAAAGAAAGAAACTATTTTAATATCAATAATGTTTGCAAACAACGAGATTGGAACTATAGAGCCAGTTGAAGAAATAGGAAAAATAGCAAAGGAAAATGGAATAATATTTCACACAGATGCTGTACAAGCAGTAGGAAGTGTAAGAATTGATGTACAAGCTATGAATATAGATATGCTATCATTATCAGCACATAAATTTTATGGTCCTAAAGGAATAGGAGCTTTGTATGTAAAACAAGGAATAAAATTCCAAAAATTTATGAATGGCGGACATCAAGAAAGAAATAAAAGAGCAGGAACAGAGAATGTACCAGCAATAGTTGGATTAGGAGAAGCTATTGAAAAAGCATACAACGAATTAGATGAACACACAAGTAAAATAAAAGAATTAAGAGACTATTATGTAAAAGAAGTAGAAAGAAGAATACCATATATAAAAATAAATGGTAGCATGGAAAAAAGACTTCCAGGAAATAGCAATATATCATTCAGATATATCGAAGGAGAAGGAATGCTTTTGAACTTAGATTTAAAAGGAATATCTGCTTCAAGTGGTAGTGCATGTACTTCTGGCTCATTAGATCCATCACATGTATTATTAGCAATAGGATTGCCACATGAAATAGCTCATGGCTCATTAAGAATATCAATAGGAAAATATAATACAAAGGAAGAAGTAGATTATTTATTAGATAATCTAGAAGAAATAGTAGCAAGACTTAGAAATATGTCACCATTATATGAAGATTTTTTGAAAAATAATAAATAAGGAGGAATGTATGGAACCATACAATGAAAAAGTAATAGAACATTATTCAAATCCAAGAAATGTAGGAGAAATACCTGATGCAAGTGGAGTTGGAGAAGTAGGTAACCCAGTATGTGGGGATATAATGAAAATGTATCTTAAAATAGAAAATGGAATAATAACAGATGTTAAATTTAAAACATTTGGCTGCGGTGCAGCAATAGCTACAAGCAGTGTATCTACAGAATTAATAAAAGGAAAAACTGTAGAGGATGCATTAAAATTAACAAATAAAGAAGTAGTAAATGAATTAGGCGGATTGCCACCAGTAAAATTACATTGCTCTGTTTTAGCAGAAGAAGCAATAAAATCAGCAATAGCAGACTACTACAGAAAAGAAGAAAAATTATCAGAAGAAGAAATAATAAAGAAATGTAATCTAAAACCAAAAATAAAATGCTACAAAATGTAGCATTTATTTCTTTTTATATAAAACTATTCCATCAGCTTCATCCTGTGTAAGGTAATTATATTTCACCATAGAAGAAATTACTTTTTGCTGCCTACTTATTGTTAAATCTGGATTTTGTGTAGGAGCGTATACACTTGGAGCATTTGGAATACCTGCCAACATAGTAGCATCTGAAATAGTCATATCTTGTGGTTCTTTATTCAAATAACCATTGCATGCCTGCTTTATTCCATAATATCCATCTCCAAAATAAATTGTATTAATATAAAGTTCTAATATATCATTTTTTGAATAGTTTTTTTCTAAATCCATTCCTAATAATATTTCAGCTACTTTCCTACTAACAACATCATCCTCAGAAATGAAGTATAAATTCTTAGCGGTTTGCTGGGTTATAGTACTTCCACCTTCACGAAATTTTTGGCTTTTAATATTTGAATAAATAGCTCTTGCTATAGCAATAGGATCTATAGCTCCGTGTTTATAAAATCTGTGATCTTCTACTGCAATTACTGCATTTTTGTAATAAATAGGTAGTGAATTTAGTGATACGAAAGAGTCACTGTTTTTTATTTCAGCTACTTTATCGGATAAACTTATTTCAGAAGTTTTTTCATCATACAATTTTTTTCCATTGAAATAGCAAACTCCACCAACCAATAAAATTGCAATTAATAAAAGCACAATCAGTTTTCTAAAAAATTTCATATTTAAATCTCCATTTATTAATATTTACATTTATATTATAGCATATAATTTTATAAAAAAAGTGACACATAAGTGACAATTTTTTATATATTTTCCTTGAAATATATAATTTTTATTGTTATACTTTAAAAGGAAAAAATGCAGATAGAAAACTAAGGAGGAATTAAAAATGTACGTATTTAATAAAATAACTGTTACTCCTCAACTACCAAAAAGAATAGAAAAATTATCTAAAATTGCAAACAACTTATGGTGGGCATGGAATACAGATTTTCTTAAATTATTCAAACAAATAGATGGAGATTTATGGGAAAGAGTTGATAAGAATCCAGTAAAGTTCTTAAAGTTAGTTTCTCAAGAGAAGTTGGAGGAAATATCAGTAAACACTAATTTCCTAAAAGATTATGATAAAGTAGTAAAAAATTTTGAAGATTATATAAACAGCAAAAGCACATGGTTTACAAAAAACTACCCAGATAATAAAAGTGATTTAATTGCATATTATTCTGCTGAATATGGATTGGATAGAATTTTACCAATATATTCAGGAGGGTTAGGAATACTTTCAGCAGACCATTTAAAAACCGCTAGCGATTTAGGAATTCCATTAGTAGCGATAGGGATACTGTACAAAAAAGGATTTTTCCATCAAAAAATAAATGGATACGGAATTCAAGAAGAAGAGTATATGGATATAGATATAGATAACCTACCAATCCAACCCGTAAAAGATGTAGAAGGAAAAGATTTATTGGTATATGTAAAAATGCCAAAGAAAAATCTATATTTAAAAGTGTGGAAAATAGAAGTTGGAAGAGTTAATTTATATCTATTGGATTCTGATATAGATGCAAATATACCAGAATACAGAGGCATAACTTCAACATTATATGGAGGAAACCAAGAAACAAGAATACAACAAGAAATTGTTTTAGGAATGGGTGGAACTAACTTACTAAAAGTACTAGGTTTAAACCCAACTGTATATCATATGAATGAGGGACATTCTGCATTTTTAATATTAGAATTGATGAAGAATGTTATAAAAGAAAAACAATTATCTTTGGATATGGCAGAAGAAATAGTATCATCGAAAACTGTATTTACAACACATACACCTGTTCCTGCTGGAAATGATATATTTCCAATTGGATTAGTAGAGCAATATTTTAATGGATATTGGGATAGATTAGGAATTACAAAGGAAGAATTTTTTAGATTGGGAATGAAGCCAAATGCTGATATTTCAAAAGAAGGATTTAATATGGGAATACTAGCATTAAAGTTTTCTGGTAAAAAGAATGGCGTTAGTAAGCTTCATGGAGCTGTTTCAAGAGAATTGTTTGGCGATGTATGGCCTAATATAGCTGCAAACGAATCACCAATCGATTATGTAACAAATGGAATTCACACATGCACATGGCTTGCTCCAAATATGAAGAAATTGTACAATAGATATTTAAAACCATATTGGCAAGATGACATACAAAATGATGAAACATGGAAGAAAATAAATGATATTCCAAATGAGGAACTATGGGCTGCTCATATGGAAAGAAAAACAAAGCTGTTAAAATTAGTAAAAGAAAACATTACTAATAGATTAAAAAGATGTGGATATAGGTATGATGAAATAAATAGCATTACAAGCCAATTGAATCCAAATGCATTAACGATAGGATTTTCTAGAAGATTTGCAACATATAAAAGAGCAACATTAATATTTAAAGATTTAGAAAGAATTACACAAATATTAAACAACACAGATAGACCTGTACAAATAATATTTGCAGGTAAAGCACATCCATCAGATCAAGGTGGAAAGGATTTAATAAAATACATACATGAAATATCAATGAAACCACAATTCAAGGGAAGAGTATTTTTATTAGAAAATTACAATATGGCAATTTCTAAATACCTAGTAAGTGGTGTTGATGTATGGCTAAACAATCCAAGAAGACCAATGGAAGCATCTGGTACTAGTGGTCAAAAGGCTTCTGTAAATGGAGTTATAAACTTTAGTGTTTTAGATGGCTGGTGGGCAGAAGGTTACGACCAAAAGAATGGTTGGACTATAGGAACCAATGCAGAATACTCTTCTTATGAAGAGCAGGATAATGCAGATAGCGAGAGCTTATATCAAACTTTAGAAAATAAAATTATTCCAACATACTATGAAAAAGACAAAAATGGAATTTCTAAAAAATGGATGGAAATAATGAAAAGATCTATTATAACAACAGGTGGAAAATACAGCACAGCAAGAATGCTAATAGATTATACAAATAAATTCTATATGCCATTATGCAATTTATACAATAAATATTATACAGATTTATCAGTTGTAGCAGAATACAATGATTGGAAAGATAATTTATATAGAAATTGGAATGATATTGTAATAAAACAAGAAAAAGGAAATTTAGACAATATTACAATAGATGCTGGAAACAAAATAGAGGTAAAAGCAAAGGTATACTTGCCAAATATCTCGGTAGATAGCATAGAAGCACAGGTTTACTATGGACAAATAGGAGATAATGGAGTAGTAGACGATATTTCGATAATTCCAATGACATTAATTGATTCAAATGATGAGGCTAAAGAATATGAATATAAAGCAACTATAGAATTAGTATCTGGTGGAAATTATGGATATACATTTAGAGTAATGCCAAAGAGCGATAAAATCCTAGATGTGGCAAATTTAGATTTAGTAAAATGGATAACTAAATAACATGCAAAGCCTTGACTTTCAAGGCTTTTTGTGCTTTAATAGTTACATAAAATTTTTATAAAAGAGGGAATTAAAATGGCGGATATAAAAGAATTAATGCAAGTTCGCAAAGAGAAAGAACAAAAATTAATAGATGCTGGGGTAAATGTACATCCAGAAAGATATGAATTAACACATACAATAATAGAAGCAAGAAACTTAGAAGATGGAACTAAAAATGTTTCTATAGCAGGAAGAGTAATGTCTAAAAGAAAATTAGGAAAAATTAGCTTTATAGACTTAAGAGATTTAGAAGGTCATCTTCAATTATGTATTAAAAGAGATGATTTAGGAGAAGAAACATACAAGTTTTTACATGAAACAATAGATATAGGAGATTTTATTGGAGTAAAAGGCGATATATTCACAACACAAGCAGGAGAAAAGAGCTTACAAGTATATGAATATACATTTTTAGGAAAAGCCTTAAGACCACTTCCAGAAAAATTTCATGGATTAACAGATATAGAAGCTGTATATAGAGAGCGTCATCTTGACTTAATAATGAATGATGAAACTAAAAAAAGATTTATATTAAGAACAAAATTTATTAGATTAATGAGAGAATTTTTAGATAATCATGGATTCTTAGAAGTAGATACACCAGTATTACAAAATACTGCTTCAGGTGCTACAGCAAAACCATTTATCACACATCATAATGCTTTAGATATGGATGTATATTTAAGAATCTCACCAGAGTTAACTTTGAAAAAGTTGATAATAGGTGGATTCACAAATGTATATGAAATAGCAAGAGATTTTAGAAACGAAGGAATGGATGCGAACCACCTACAAGATTTCACAATGGTTGAAGGATATAGTGCTTACTGGTGCTATAAAGATAATATGAAATTCTTAAGAGAAATGGTTATTTATATATTAGAAAAATTATATAATGGCAATTTGAATATAAAAATAGGAGACCAAGAGATAAACTTTGGAGGAGAGTGGGATGTAGTATCTTTTAGAGATTTAATTCTAAAAGATTGTGGTATAGATATAAATAAATATCCTACAGCAGAAAGCTTACTTGCAGAGATTAAAGCTCAAGGAATAAAATTAGAAGCAGATAATTTGGAACAATTAGGAAGAGGAAACTTAATAGATACTTTATACAAAAAGGTAAGCAGACCTAAGATAATTAATCCAACATATTTAACAGAACATCCTATAGATTTATCACCACTAGCTAGAAGCAATGATGAAGACCAGACATTAACAGATAGATTCCAATTAGTAGTGAATGGACAAGAAATAATAAATGGATATTCAGAGTTGGTAGATGCTAGAGAGCAAGAAAGAAGATTAATAGAACAAAGCAAACTAAAAGCAAATGGTGATGAAGAAGCAATGAGCATTGATAATGAGTATATAAGAGCCATGGAATATGGAATGCCACCTATTTCTGGTTGGGGATTAGGAATCGACAGATTCTTACAATTCTTAACAAATAGTGACAACATAAGAGATGTAGTATTATATCCATTAATGAAACCTCGTGCAACAATGGAAGAAGAATAAAATATTGTAAGTAAGATGCCATGGAATAATAAAATTAAATGGCATCTTTATAGTAAATAGAAATAAGGAGAAAAACTTTGAACAAGCAATGGGAAGCATGCAATGTAGATGAAAAAATAGTAGAAGAAATTTCGGAGAAATTTAAAATAAGCAAATTAGTGGCAAGGATAATAGCTAATAAAAATTTAACTACTAATAAAGATATAGAAATATTTTTAAATCCAACGCGAAATGATTTTCATGATCCATTCTTAATGCCAGATATGGAAAAGGCAGTAAACAGAATAATAGAAGCAATAAATAAAAAAGAGAAAACTATTATTTATGGTGATTATGATGTTGATGGAATTACAAGTAGCACCGTGTTAAAGCGATACTTAGAAGAAAGAGAATTGCACACAGATATTTATATTCCGAATAGACTAGAAGAGGGCTATGGATTAAATGAAAATGCTATAAGAAAAATTGCAGAGCAGGAATATAGCTTAATAATAACAGTTGATTGTGGAATTACTGGAAATAAAGAAGTAGATTTAGCAAATAGTTTAGGAATAGATGTTATTATTACAGACCATCACGAGACAACAGAAATATTGCCAAATGCAATAGCCGTGGTAGATGCTAAAAGAAAAGATAATGAATATCCATTTAGAGGCCTAGCTGGAGTTGGAGTAGCATTTAAGACGATGCAAGCTATATCTAAAAAATTGGAATTGCCGGCTGAAACATATTTGAAATATTTGGATATAGTATGTATAGGAACTATTTCTGATATAGTACCATTAGAAGACGAAAACAGAGTTATCTCAAAATTGGGATTAAAACTTGTAAAACAAACAAGAAATATAGGGCTAAAAGAACTACTAGAGAGTATAAAAGTAAAGCAAATAGATTCTAGTGCAGTTTCATTTGGTGTTGCTCCTAGAATAAATGCTTGTGGAAGAATGGGGCACGAAGAAGAGGCGGTAGAATTATTTTTAACGGATTCGAAAAAAGAAGCGGAAAAAATAACGAATGAGTTAAATAGATATAATGCTGAAAGACAGGAAATAGAAAAAAGAATTTTTGAAGAGGCTGCCAAGAATGTAAATATGAATGAACCATGTATTGTTATAGGGCAAGAGCAATGGCATCATGGAGTTATAGGTATAGTTGCATCTAAAATAACAGAAATGTATTCAAAACCTAGCATATTACTATGCTATGAAGGAGAAATTGCCAGAGGTTCAGGTAGAAGCATAAAAGGTTTTGACTTACACGAAGCTTTATCTAAATGTGATAAGCATATACAACAATTTGGTGGTCACAGTATGGCTATAGGAATTACATTGAAAAAAGAAAATGTAAGCAAATTTAAAGAAGAATTTGAGGAATATGCTAAGAGCGAAAAGGTAGAAGAAATAATACCAGTAATTAATATAAATGAAAAAGTAAGCCTTAAAGATGTATCTCTTAAAGATATAAAAGAATTAAAATTGTTAGAGCCATTTGGGGAAGCGAATCCAGTTCCATTATTCCAAATAAACGAACTAAAAATAGAGGCTATACGTGCATTGTCTGATGGAAAACATTTAAAGATGATGCTTAAAGATGAAAATAATAAAATATTAGAAGTTATCGGATTCAATATGGGAAATCTTTCACAGGAATACCAAATAGGTACTAAAGTAGATGTTGTTGGAAATTTGGAAATAAATAGTTATAATGGAATTGAAACAATTCAAATGAATCTAAAAGATATAAGGCATACGGTATAGAGAAGGTGATTTTATGTCAGAAGTTGTAAATTATACAATTGAAGATGTTATGGCAGTAGCCAAAAAGAATAATAGACATGTGGATATAAAACTTATAAAACGTGCTTACGATTTTGCAAAACAGAAACATGGAGAACAATTAAGAAAATCTGGAGAACCATATATAATTCATCCAGTGCAAGTAGCATATATATTAGCAACATTAGGACTAGACGCTAGTACTATTTCAGCTGCTTTATTGCATGATGTAATAGAAGATACAGATGTTACTCTTCAAGACTTATCAAAAGAATTTTCAGAAGAAATAGCTGGAATGGTAGATGGAGTTACAAAACTTGGACAATTGAATTACAGCAGCAAAGAGGAAGAGCAAGTAGAAAACTATAGAAAAATGTTCTTAGCTATGGGAAAAGATATAAGAGTAATACTTATAAAACTATCAGATAGGCTTCACAATATGAGAACTCTAAAATATTTATCCAGAGATAGGCAAATAGCAAATGCAAGAGAAACAATGGATTTATATGCGCCACTTGCAAATAGGCTTGGTGTGTATTCTTTAAAATGGGAACTAGAAGATTTATCTTTTAAATATTTATATCCAGAAGAATATAGAGAATTAGTTGAAGGAATAGATAAAAAGAGAGAAGAAAGACTAAAATTCATAGAGTTAATTATGGATGAAATAAGAGCTCAATTGAAAAAGCAAAAGATTGAAGCGGAAATAACAGGAAGAGCTAAGCACTTATATAGTATTTACAGAAAAATGCAAAGAGATAATAAATCATTAGACCAAATATATGATTTATTTGCATTAAGAATAATTGTTAATTCTGTAAAAGACTGTTATGCTGCTTTAGGAGTTGTGCATGAATTATATAATCCAATGCCAGGAAGGTTTAAAGACTATATATCTGTACCAAAACCAAATATGTACCAATCTTTACACACAACACTTATTGGACCAAAAGGAACACCTTTCGAGGTTCAAATTCGTACCTGGGATATGCATAGAATTGCAGAATATGGAATCGCGGCCCATTGGGCTTATAAAGAGGCTAGTTTCCTAGGAGGGAAAAAGGCTAATGTAACAGTTGACCAAGATAAATTATCTTGGTTAAGAGAAACTTTAGAATGGCAAAAAGATATGCAAGACCCTCAAGAGTTCTTAAATACATTAAAAACAGAATTGTTTGAGGATGAAGTTTATGTGTTTACCCCAAAAGGAAAAATACAAGTGTTACCAAGAGGTGCAACACCAATAGATTTTGCATATAGCATTCACGAAGAAATTGGTAACCACATGACAGGATGCAAGATAAATAGCAAAATGATGCCGATTGTAACAACATTGAAAAATGGCGATATAGTAGAAATTATAACATCAGAAAAATCAAAAGGACCAAGCAGAGATTGGCTTAAATTTATAAAAAGTTCAACTGCTAAAACAAGAATACAGCAATGGTTTAAGAAGAATGAAAGAGCAGAAAATATCGAAAAGGGTAAGGATATTCTAGAAAAAGAAATTAAGAAAATTGGAATACCTTATTCAGAGTTATCTAAATCAGAATATGTTAATGCAGCTATAGAAAGATATAAATTTAATGGAATAGATGATATGTACGCAAGTGTAGGCTTTGGTGCAATAACTCCAAATAAAATTATATCTAAAATGCTAGAAGAATATAGAAAAACGCATAAAGAAGATGATGTAGAAGAAAAAATTGAAGAATTGTCAAAGCAAAAAGCTGTAAGAAGAAAAACACCTGATACAGGAATAATTGTAAAAGGAATTGATAATTGTTTGGTAAAATTATCTAAATGCTGTAACCCTGTTCCAGGAGATGAAATTGTTGGATACATAACGAAAGGAAGAGGTGTATCTGTACACAGAAAAGATTGCAAGAACGTAAAAGAATTATTATCAGAAGAAAATAGGATGATTGATGTATCATGGTATAATGATAAACCTTCAGCTTACAATGTAGATATTGCAGTATTTTCAAATGATAGAGATGGATTATTAGCAGATATAATTGCAGTAATAGCAAGCCAAAAAACACCATTAATGGCAGTAACTTCAAAGGTTTCAAAAGAAAGAATTGTTTTAACAGAATTAACAATAGAAGTGCAGAACATAGCACAATTAAATAATACTATAAAAGCTTTAAGAAAAGTAGATAGTGTTTATGATGTAAAGAGAAACAAATAGAAAATAGAACGAAGAAGGGAACAAACTAATGATTTTAAAACGTATAAAAGTGGAAACGAGTTTAGGGGAAGCAACAAATTGTTACGTTGTGATGGATGAAAATACAAAAGAAACAATGGTTATAGATCCAGGTGGAGAGGCCGAAAAGATAATAGAGATGATAGAAATATTACAATCAAATTTAAAGTACATTTATCTAACACATTGCCATGGGGACCACATTGGAGCTGTTAGTGAACTTAAAAGAAGAAGAGGTGGAAAGATACTAATCCATAGAGATGATGCAGAGGGGTTAGATAATGAAAAAATAAATTTAAGTTCATGTATAAATATGGGAGAGATAGAACTAGAAGCTGATTCTAGAGTTGATGATGGAGATTTAATTCATTTAGGTGAATTGGAATTTAAAGTTATACACACACCAGGGCATACAAAAGGAAGTACATCGTTATATTGTGAAAAAGAAGGATTGGTATTTTCAGGAGATACTTTATTTAGAGGCACTTGGGGAAGAACGGATTTGCCAACAAGTTCATTCGAAAGCATAATTAAATCAATTACCAATAAATTATTAGTATTACCTGACGAAACTATAGTGTATCCAGGGCATCGGAAAATCTACAGAAATACAAGAAGAAAGGCCAATTTATCTAGAATTGAAACCACGAACAGATATATAATTTAGAAAGGAGAAAAATATGGGAAAAGTAGAACCAAGAACATTGCCAGGCTTTATGGAACTATTGCCAAATGAGCAAATTCTATTTAATCAAATGATGGAAAAAATAGAAAATTCATATAAAAAATTTGGATTTTTGCCAATAGACACACCAATAATAGAGTTATCTGAAGTTTTATTAGCAAAGGCTGGTGGTGAAACTGAAAAACAAATATACAGATTTAACAGAGGAGATACGGATTTATCCTTAAGATTTGATTTAACAGTTCCACTTGCAAAATATGTAGCAAAAAATTATGGAAATATAAGTTTTCCTTTTAGAAGATACCAAATAGGCAAAGTATATAGAGGCGAAAAAGCTCAAAAGGGAAGATATAGAGAATTTTATCAATGTGATATAGATATTATAGGGGACGAAACTTTAGATGTTATAAATGATGCAGAATTGCCAGCAGTTATTTATTCTACATTTAAAAGTTTAGGATTTGATGATTTTACAATAAAGATAAATAACAGAAAAATATTAAATGGATTATATGAAAGCATTGGGCAAAAAGGAAACTCTGTTGAAATAATGAGAATCATTGATAAAATAGAAAAAATAGGTGAAGAGAAAGTTAAATCTGAACTTAGAGAGTTACAATTGACTGATGAAAGTATAAAACAGATAATAGATTTTATAAAAATAGATGGAACTACAGACGAAAAATTGCAAAAATTAAAAACTCTTGGAATAGAAAACGAAGTTTATAAAAATGGAATAGAAGAACTTGAGCAGGTAGTGAAATATATACGACAATTCAAAATTCCAGAGAATAATTTTACTGTGGATTTAACAATAGCTAGAGGTTTAGATTACTACACTGGAACTGTATATGAAACATTTTTAAACGAATATAGAGAACTTGGAAGCATCTGCTCTGGGGGAAGATATGAAAATTTAGCAGAAAACTACACAGATAAAAAACTTCCAGGAGTAGGAATATCTATAGGATTAACACGTTTATTCTATAAATTAAATGAACTAAATATAATAAAAGCAGATAAAAAATCTATTTCTGATATAATAATAATTCCAATGACAGAAAATTTAGAAGTTCCTTTGGAATTAGCTACAGAACTAAGAAATATAGGAATAAATACAGAAGTATATTTAAATAATAAAAAATTAAAAGCAAAAATGAAATATGCTAATAAATTGGAAATACCTTATGTAATAGTAATTGGCGATGATGAAATCCAATCAGGAAAAATAAAAGTAAAAAATATGCAAACAGGGGAAGAAGTAGAAAGCTTAATAAAAGCTTCAGATATTAGCAGGATAATAAAAAATTAGATGTGCGTAAAGTACATCTAATTTTTTAATACTTTATCTAAAACTAAAGATAAATATTTCATACTTAATAAAGATTGATCTAATGTATTTCCTGTGGCGCCAACCTCTATTATACAGGCAGCATTGCCAAGGTGCTGGTTATATCGGCTATTACGTAAAAGAATTGGTCTGAATAATCCAGGATATAATTCATTAGCTTTTTGCTGAACTGTAATAGCAAATTTTAAATTGTTTTGCCAATTAGGGTGTTCCAAACCACCGCCATCTGTACCAATTACGAACATAAGCTGTGATACAACATCATTATCTATTTTTACAGAGGGAGCATATGATGTATCACCAATGGCATCACGGTGCAAATCAATTATTATATCTGTATTTGGGTGCGAAATTAACAAATTTTCAACAGTTGCCATTGACCTACCATAGGAACCTGAATAAGCGGGATAATCGTGATAAGTAGTATCATGAAAAGCATTAAATCCATAAGAGAGTAAATATGTAGTAAGCTCTGAACCGACTTTCACGACATTACGTTCCAAATCGGTAGTCCTAAAAGTACCAGTTTCTTCATATTGATAGGCTTCGCTAGGGGTATAGCTTTCACAAGTATGTGTATGAAAAATTAAAATATCAGATTTATTTATATTTAAGGAAGAAGGATTTAAAATGTCATCAGTTAGAGTATAATCTGTGCCATTCTTTATCTCCACTCCATTAAAAGCATCGGTGTATTTGTTTGGAACATTATTCTCTATAACTTCGGTTTTGGCATTTTCATTGGCGTATATAATTGATTGTAAATCATTAGGAGATTCAACAGGACTATCAGTATCATCATATTCAATTAAAAAAGATTTATTTATAATTGGTAATTCTGAATATAAAATAAATTCTAATATATTTTGATTATTAAATTTATTTGAAGATGCATTTGATACTTTTAGGCTACTGATATTTTCATTTAAACAGTGTTTTGCCAATTCATAATAATTAGAATTGGCAATAATTTTTAAATCAAGACCACGAAAATTGTATAGAAAAAGTAAACAAGCTAAGGAGATAAAAACAATTAGAGCAAATCGTATATATTTAAAAAAACTCTTGCAATTAAATACAGTTACTCTTACCATGATTAATCTCCTTTGTTAAATTACAGTATATATAATATATATTCAAAAAAATTTAAAATATGCATTGAAATAAATAAACTTTTAATATAAGATATTAGTAAAATATACTAAGGAGGACGTTAATATGGTAGGATTAAAACTAGACTTAGAAAATTCTAAAATAGGCAATAGAGATATACTTAGATACGCAAAAAAAGTAGAAGAAATACATAATTCATTTTATGAGAAAAAAGATGATGATGAACAGTTTTTAGGTTGGCTAGAATTACCAACTAAATATGATAAAAAAGAATTTGAGAAAATAAAAAAATGCGCAAAAAAAATTCAAAAAGATTCAAATGTATTAGTAGTAATAGGAATAGGAGGCTCATACTTAGGGGCAAGAGCGGTAATAGAAGCATTAACAAACCAATTTTCTAATAAACAAACAGAAATAGTATATGCAGGAAATAATTTAAGCCCTAATTATATACACGATTTAATAGAATACATAGAAGATAAAGATTTTTCTATAAATGTTATATCGAAATCAGGCACAACAACAGAGCCAGCAATTGCTTTTAGAATGCTTAGAAAATTGCTAGAAGAAAAATATGGATTGGCAGAAGCACGAAAGAGAATTTTTGTTACAACAGATAAGGAGAAAGGTGCTCTTAAAAAATTAGCTAAAAGGGAAAAGTACGAAACTTTTGTTATTCCAAACAATGTAGGAGGTAGATACTCTGTATTAACAGCTGTAGGGCTATTGCCTATAGCTGTAGCAGGAATAAATATAGATAAGTTAATGGAAGGCGCAAGAATAGCACAAGAAAGATACAATGATCCAGCTTTAAAATATAATGAATGCTATCAGTATGCAGTAGCAAGAAATATATTATATAAAAAAGGGAATGATATAGAAATTTTAGCAAATTATGAACCTAGAATGCATTATATAACAGAGTGGTGGAAGCAATTATTTGGTGAAAGCGAAGGAAAGGATGGAGAAGGAATATATCCTTCTGGAGTAGATTTCACAACAGATTTGCATTCAATGGGACAATATATACAAGAAGGTAGAAGAAATTTATTTGAAACTGTTATAAAAATAGAAAAAGCGGACAATAATGTAATAATAGAAGCTGATGAAGATAATTTAGATGGATTAAATTATTTGGCAAATAAAACATTGGACTATGTTAATAAAAAAGCTATGGAAGGCACAATAGAAGCACATGTAAATGGCGATGTTCCAAATATATTAATATCTATGGAAAAATTAGATGCGAAAAATTTAGGAGAATTAATTTACTTTTTTGAACTTGCTTGTGCAATGTCTGGCACGATTTTAGGAGTAAACCCATTCAATCAACCAGGAGTTGAAGCATACAAGAAAAACATGTTTAGATTATTAGAAAAACCAGGGTATTAAATTGTCGAATTTTATTGACATAATTTCTAAAAAGGTATATTATATACATATTGTATATGTATAAGCAATGGGACAAAGTAAAATAAAGGTTGCCAACAGAGAAAGTTAGTCACAGGCTGAGAGCTAACAGTGGAAAACGTATTTGAAAAACTACCCCACGGTTGAATAAACTGGCGGTTTGCTTGCTTAGTTTTAATTAAGTAAAAATTAGGATGGAACCGTGTAAATATTTGCACTCCTAAATGTTAAAGCAAAGCATTTGGGAGTGTGTTTTGTTTTATAATTCGATATATCAAGGAGGAAACGATTATGATTAGTATTGAACTAAAAGATGGAAGCAAAAAACAAGTGAACGAAGGAACAAGCATTATAGAAGTTGCTAAAGAAATTAGCGAAGGATTAGCAAGAGTTTCTTTGGCTGGAAGAGTAGATGGCAAGGTAGTAGATTTAAGATATAAGTTGAAGAAAGATTGCAAATTGGAAATATTAACTTTTGATGATGAAGATGGAAAGAAAGCTTATTGGCACACAACTTCACATATAATGGCACAAGCAATAAAAAGATTATACAAAGATACAAAAATACAGCTTGCAATAGGTCCAGCAATAGAGAATGGATTTTATTATGATTTTGATACAGACTACAAATTTTCAAATGCAGATTTTGAAAAAATAGAAGCAGAAATGAAAAAAATTATAAAAGAAGATTTACCAATAGAAAGATTTGAACTTCCAAGAAATGAAGCAATCAAATTAATGAAAGATGCCGGAGAAGATTATAAAGTAGAATTAATAGAAGATTTACCAGAAGATGAAGCACTATCTTTCTACAAACAAGGCGAATTTGTAGATTTATGTGCAGGCCCACATTTGATGAGCACAGGAAAAGTAAAAAGTGTGAAACTTTTAGCTACTTCAGGAGCTTATTGGAGAGGCGACGAGAAAAATAAAATGCTTCAAAGAATATATGGAATATCATTCCCTAAAGCTAGCCTGCTTGATGGGCATTTGCAAATGCTAGAAGAAGCAAAACAAAGAGACCATAGAAAATTGGGCAAAGACTTAGAATTGTTTATGACACATAAACTAGTTGGTTCAGGTCTTCCAATGTATTTACCAAATGGAGCAACAGTAAGAAGATTACTAGAAAGATATATTCAAGATAAAGAAATAAAAATGGGATATAAGCATGTGTATACACCATCACTTGCAAATGTAGAATTGTATAAAACATCTGGCCACTGGGATCACTACAAAGAAGATATGTTCCCTGTTATGAAAATGGATAACGAAGAACTAGTTCTAAGACCAATGAACTGCCCACATCATATGCTAGTATTCAAAAGCAAAATGCGTTCATACAAAGATTTACCAATAAGAATTGGAGAGCTAGCTCATGATTTTAGATATGAAGACAGCGGCTCTGTTTGCGGAATAGAAAGAGTACGTGAAATGTGCCAAAACGATGCGCATCTTTTTGTAAGACCTGATCAAATAAAAGAAGAAGTTGCAAAAGTTGTAAAATTAATACTTGATGTTTATAAAGACTTCGGATTTAAGGATTATAAATTTAGATTATCTTTAAGAGATAAAAATGATAAACACAAATATTTCGATGATGATGAAATGTGGGAGAAAGCTGAAAGTGAACTAAGAGAAATTTTAACAGAGTTAGGTTTAGATTTCTATGAAGCTGAAGGAGAGGCTGCTTTCTATGGACCAAAATTAGATGTACAATTAAAATCAGCAATAGGCCATGATGTAACAGTTTCTACTTGCCAATTGGATTTCTTATTACCAGAAAGATTTGAATTGGAATTTATAGGTGAAGATGGAAAAGCGCATAGACCAGTTGTTATTCATAGAGCAATACTTGGAACATTAGATAGGTTTATGGCATTCTTAATAGAAGAAACAAAGGGAGCTTTCCCAACATGGCTTGCACCACTTCAAGTAAAAATTCTTCCAATTTCTGATAAACATTTGGAATATGCAAATAAAGTAAAAGAAATGTTAGAAGAGAAAAACGTTAGAGTAGAAGTAGATGATAGAGCAGAAAAAATAGGATATAAGATTCGTGAAGCACAGCTTCAAAAAGTGCCATATATGTTGGTTGTAGGCGATAAAGAAGAAGCCGAAAACAAAGTAGGAGTTCGTGATAGAAAACAAGGAGATTTAGGTGCAATAGACGTAAATGAATTTGTTTTAAAAATAGACGAAGAAATTAAAACATTTGCAAAGTAGAAGCATATGCAGGAGGAAATGATGCAAAAGAAAGTAGTAGAAGGAACAACTGAAAATTTAAATATGTTAAAAAATAAAGTGGATTATATGGGATTTGAATTAGGGGAAGCACCTGATTTTCTTAAGGAATTTGAGCCACTTAATTATAAAGTGCCTAAAATTTATGATGAAACAACATATAGAATTTATAGATATGTACCAATAGATGAAATAGAAATATTAATTACTCCTAGCAATAGATTAGATAGCTTAGAAAAAAGGTATAAAGAAGCAAGCCCATTATTTACGTACATGGAAGCAAAAACAGATGAAAACATTGAAAAATATGCTAGATTTTTGAAGATGATAAATCAAACTAGAATAGAGGATATAGAAGAAATAGAAAAATGGCAAGAAGCTATGAAAGAGCAAGTACCATATGAGGTTAAATTCGAAGGAAACTTTAAATGGCAAGTATATTATTCAGATTATGCTAAAAAATATTTCATGCTAGCATCTGCAGAAGAAATGGATAATTCGCCATTATTCTATTTGCTAAAGAAAAAAATACAACAAAATAAAAATAAGAAAAGCAAAGAGTATATTTTTATACCAGTGTGTAATGAAGAATACTCAGAGCAGATATTAAAAAAATCAGATATTGCGGATTTAGAGAATTACTTGTGGTTCTTTACAAAAAATTGGCCTTCAATATACGAAGTAACAAATATTGAAGGCGAAATCTCATTACAAATAGTTGGGGAAACACCAGTTTATGATAAAGTAACAAGCAAATTTAATTTAAAATATACAGATAAAAAAGAGGCAATAAAAGAGTACAAATTAATAAAAGCACTTTTCATATTAGCATATGAAATGCCTGATGAATATGAATTCAGAACGCAAATAGATGATGAAGGAAGAATATCATTTTGTTATGAAAATGATACTTTAAGCTATGAATCTTTACCTGATTTTATAAAAAAAGAAGCTTTAAAAAGAATTCAACAAAATATTGATGTAAAGCTAGAAACTAAAAATTTACAAGCAGATATAAAAGATTTAAAAAGAAAAAGTGAAGAGCAAACCGAAGAATATTTAAGAAAAGAAAGACAAATATATAATTTTTTGGAGTGTAAGAAAACTTTCTTGGGCAAAGTAAAATACTTTTTCAAAAGCAAGAAAAAAGATGATGTTATTGTAAGCCACATGAATAAAGATAGAATGAAGGACATTTTATCACATGATAAAATAAAAGAAGAGGTTCATGATAACAGGTTGGATCTGGATAAGCAATATACAGTAGAAGATTTGCTTAATATATGTAAAGAGTTGCATGATAGCATACGAGAAAATAAAAATGTGAAGTTGGATATTAAAGCATTGAATAATAAAGTAGAAAATCTTGAAAGAAAAATAAAAAATGCAACTTTATATATAGACGAGATAGAAAAGCATAAAAAGAGTATATTTGAATTCTGGAAATTTGCAAATAAAGACGAAGTGAAAGTATTAGAAGAAGGCAACAATGAGGAAGAAAAAAATGCTCTGAACTTAAAAAGAACATTTAACTATGAAGATGATATAGAAAACTTGTCAAATAATGTAGATTTAAGTCAACGTAAGAAATTATCACATGAAGAATTAGATGCTACATTTGCTGCTAACTTTGTTTTGGATGGAATAAACATTGTATCAAAAGATAGAATAATAAAAGAAGATGAAGAAAAAATAAAAAGTTTACTATATAACCTTCAAAATGAATATAGTTTGAACATAGAGAAGATAGAGAAAAAAGATTTTGATATATTCGGAAATGTAAGTGAAGACAAAACAAAAATAAAAACTTTAAAAAATAATACTCATAGGGAAGTTGAAAAGGATAAATTTAAGATATTAGATGTTAATATGAATACTCAATTGGATACTTTCATGGAAAAATTGGTAGAGTTGAAGAATATTTTACAAAAAGAAACAAATAAAATAGAAACACCATATGATTTAACTTTATATAAAGCAAGCACAGAAAAGTTAGAAACAACAGGTTTTGATAAGTTCGACTTAAATCCTATCGAAACTTTGAAAAAAATAGATTCAAATAAAAATGAAGAAATATATTTATATAAAATAAACGTACCAGAAAAAACACATTTGATTTTTTACTCAAACATAGTATTCTTTGAAAATAAGAATCAAACATTACCTTTAGGAATGGATATTTCTCAAGAAACATTAATAAATATGGACATGTATGGTCTAGAATTAAAGGATAAAGAAGAATTTAATATTAATGTATTCCATAATACATTGATTCCAACTGTACAAAAAATTATTGTATATGAATATAATATAATCCCAAGCACTAATTCTTAGTACTTGGGAACTTTTATTTTACATCTTGTTTTACTTCTGCATGATTTTCTAGTAATTCTGGTTTTCTTAAGTATTTGCTTAATTGTTTAAATGAATTAGCATAATAATATCCATCACAAATTCTTTCATCACCAACAAATGCAAGAGTAATAGCTCTTTCTTCATGAATTTCATCATCTTCATAAATAAAAGTTTTCTTCTTTTTACCCATTGCAAAAAACATACTAGTTGTACCAAAATTATATAAATGATGATAAATACTATCGATTCCTAAAGAACCAACATTAGTTAAGAATACACTTGTGTGAAATGGGCTAGCTTCAATTACTTTTTTAGGCATTGAATTGTGCTTGTCAAGAAATGCTAAAAATTTGACAGCTTTTCTAATTAATCCATTAGGGATTAGGCCTAAAGCTGATGCAAGTGAATCTGTGCTATTAACAGTTTCATGGTCTCTATTTAAATCAATCGCTGCATCTAGTTTTTCTTTTACTTCAAAAATATTTTCTTCGCCAGTAAAACGTAGTTTCAAAGTGGTTTCTTGACCATCATCAGATAAATTCTTTTTTATTGCTAATGATACATATATACCGTCTCTAGCATATAAGCTTCCATTCATTGCAAATCTATTTAACTGTGGTCTTTCGGCAATAATTCTAATTATTGCTGCATAAATTATGTACATATAAGAAAGTTTTATACCTTCTTCAGCTTTCTTATCAATATATTCATCAAGAGATTTTATAGGTATGTCTTGCTTAAAATATACTTGTGAATCACTTCTTTCCAACATAACGTTGGGGATGACTCTAAAAAATGGTGGAATCTCTTTTAATTTCCTACCATCGCTCCTTTTTCCAAACATCTAATTTACTCCTTTTATTTATATATATAAATAGTACAATAATTGACGAAAATTGTCAAATGTTAAAATCTGGAACATATTCTTCTTCGTGGTCCCCGAGTTCCTGCATGTAACCATTTTCGAGATTTAATGTAAATAAATATTTTTCTATTTCTTTATATTCTTTATGTGTAAGTTTTCTATTTATAATAGAATCTTTCTTAGCTTTAAAGGTTGGAAAGTATTGTGCCATAATGCTTACATACACTTTACCATCCAAATTTTCTTTTAACCATTTTAATATATGCTTACTATTTTGAATATGGCCAGGAAGCACTAAGTGTCTAACTATTACTCCTTTTTGTATTATTCCATTTTCATCAAAAGTAGGGCAGCCAACTTGACTAACCATTTCTTTTATAGCTGCGGTTGCAGTTTGAAAATAATTATCTACTTTAGAATATTTAAGACTTAAATCGTTAGAAAAATATTTTAAATCAGGTAAGTATACATCAATATAACCCTTTAAAATTTTTATAGTATCAACATTTTCATAACCATTGCTATTATAAATTATTGGAATGCTAAGCCCTTTACTTTTGGCTATTTTTATAGCTTCTATAATTTGGTAAACATACATTGTAGGTGTAACCAAATTTACATTGTGGGCATTATTAGCTTGTTGTTCTAGAAAAATATTAGCTAATTCATCTATAGAAATAAAATAGCCTTTTCCTTGCTGACTAATTTCATAATTCTGGCAATATATACAATTTAAATTGCAATTTGAAAAAAATACAGTTCCCGAGCCGTTTGTACCACTAATACAAGGTTCTTCATACTGATGTAATGATACAAGAGCTATCTTGATTTTATCTGTGGCTTTACATCTACCAGGAATTACAGATAGCCTATTAACTTTACAGTTATGTGGGCAAATTGTACATTGCTCTAATTGTTCTAACATAAGATTCAATCCTTTCTACAATAATAAATTATATCATAGAATGGAATGTTTTTCTAGGGGAGGTATTTTGGAAGATATAAATTTTGAAATTTAGAATATGTAAAATGAAAAAATAATACTTGAAATAAATAAAATACACTGTTATAATGAAGATGGATTAAAAACAACAAAGTGCTTTATTATTTTCTTGCGTTGTATACTCAAAGAAAAGGAAAATAATAAAATAAATTCTAGAAACGAAGGAAAAAGAGAAGGGAAATATATGGAAAAAGAAAAAAACAAAATACATGAGAGAGGTATTACATTAATAGCATTGGTAATTACAATAGTGGTGTTATTAATATTAGCAGCGGTTAGTCTAAATCTGGTAATAGGCAATGAAGGAATATTAACAAGAAGTAAAGATACAGTAGATAAGTATGGAAGGCAAGCAGAAAATGAACAACGAGGATTGAATGATGTAGAAACATGGTTGGGAGAACAATTTGGAGATGGCACAGGTTCTGGAGAAGGTAAAGGAGTAATAAAAGTGCCTGTAAATACAAAGGCAAGTGGAAACGGAACAATAAATGGAAAAAAAGCAGGAACAAACAATCCAATAATTCCAGAAGGATACACTCCGATAGATGCAGGAAGTGCAACATGGGGAGATGGAAATAGTAGCCCTGCCCAAAGTTCAATAGATAATGGATTAGTAATAAAAGATGATAGTAATAATGAATGGGTGTGGATTCCGGTAGAAACAAGCACACTTTCAAGTATGTACGCAACTTCAGATGATGGAATAGCTTTGTCAGGAGATGTTGGAGTAGCAACAAATTTGTATACGAAATCAACAACAGTAACAGTAACTATACCAAGAAGTACCCCAAATACGACTAACTTTAGAGAGCCAGATTTAGTAACTTATTATGATAAAAAAGAATCATATTATAAAACGATATTAGGATATGATACTCCAAAAGCAATGGC